>Ga0255772_10006663_pt1 | contig 10480 bp, 9 predicted proteins | sample 071ome_34_FD_179970 | JGI IMG/M metagenome (GOLD analysis project Ga0255772, IMG submission 179970) | Coastal salt marsh microbial communities from the Groves Creek Marsh, Skidaway Island, Georgia - 071411BT metaG (version 2) | ecosystem: Environmental > Aquatic > Marine > Intertidal zone > Salt... | reverse complement strand
ATCAGATGCCTTGGAGCCATAGAGGAACTTCTCAAGGACAGTCAGAGGAGTGCCAGTTACACCACCGTCAACGTCATAGACTACAGCGTGGATTTCATCGAAAGCGCCACCGCGATCTCCAACATACAGGGAGGTGCCAGGGCGACCAGCGAGTTGGTTCCAGCGAAGACCAGGATAAATTTCCTGCTCACTGTACCAATCCATCTCCGAAGAAATCGTTACATCTGGATCGGAACCATCATCGAGAGAGTCACCACCATTAGCAGAAGCAGTCCAACGACCACCAGTTGCCCAGATGATAGACAGTCTGCGGGCGTTAGCATCCCAGGCATGAACATAAGCAGTCTTGGTAGCAGCTGCGTTCGCGATCAAATCGCCAGGGTTGATCGTTGCGACAGGTGTTGTAGCCAAGTACAGGTTCTGATCAGCGCCACGATCAATAGTAGCGACTCTCAGGGAATTGCCATATGTGCCAGATTCCTTAGCAGCATATTCCCAGGCATTGGTGTTAGCACCAGTGGGGAAGTAGAAGTTACCTTCGTAGTCAGCTTCGTTCTCAATCAGAACGCCAGTGCCGCCTACGCGGGCATTAAGGAGTCCAGTACCAGCAGCACGAACAACGTCAAGAACGCCGCCATAGGAAAGGAAACTAGAAGCTACCCACCACGTACCAGCATTGGAATCGTTGGGTTGACCAAAAACGTTAAGGAGGTCAGACTCGCTAGAGACTCTTGTTGGGACACCTACAGGTCCTTTCTGAAACGCGCCAACGATGGCGCCAACATTAGTTTCTACAGTCTCGACGGATCCAAGAGTTAGGTCTCTCTCTTGAATCGCTACTCCTGGCGAGAGAAGCGTGCTAGCCATGCGTGGTACTCCTGATGAAAGATTTCAATTTGTCTAAAATTATTTATTAAAATCACAGTCTCAACGGAACTCCCACATGAATGATCTGTCACCATACTCATCTAGGTTCCATCTAGACTCACTATCTGTCATATCAGCAGTCCAGATGTTACCTTCCGTATCAACAATTTGCTCTTCATCATCAATACCATTTAGGATAAATCCAAATGGCGCCATGTCTTGTTCAATTTGATTCTTCTGTTCTTCATAGATGCGCTTACGGATATCTTGATCCGTCATCTCTTTGAAGTATTCTTGCTGAACAAGCCAGGCAAAAATAACCAGGCACATAACTAGGTCATCATTATGACCTTCATCAGCCTCAAATGATTGCTTGTTTTGGATGAAAGTTGTCAACTCTGAAATGATATTGTAGTCTTTGACCAGTAACTTATCATCTTCAATCAGGGTCTTAAGGTTAGAGCATCCTTGCGCTTTGACAGTCTTAGACATCTTGACACCCATCTGTGTCTTACCACCAGAGAATCCATGTCCAACAATCTGACCAGCACGCCCACGCATAGCGCACATCAATACATTTTCATACTCAATGTCATAGTGAAGCATAGAAGCAACTGCCTCACCAATGTCATTAACCTCTACTAATACGTAAGCGTTATTATAACTTGACGCAACTCTTTGAATAACATTCGGTAAGAGCATAGGTCTAATGTCATGATCCCTATACTTTGCCACCAATGCCCATGGAGCCTGTGTAATGTCTATAACTACAAACGCACTATAGTCCTGTGATAATCCACGAGACACGTCAACGCACACGATATAGTCATGGTTTTCCACAGCATTTTGATATACATCCAAACCTTTATGGCTTGTGATGGGATCATCGTAAACTAGCGTTCTTAATTTAGAAGCATGGATCAGTGTATCAACAGATCCTAAGAACTCACACTCAAATTCCTGAGTGAACTGTCGTTCTGATGTGTTAGCAATAGTGGTCTTCTTCCACTCCGCATCTCTTCCTGGTACAAGTGACCAGTGAACCTCAGTCCAAGTATATCCGTTTCTACCTTTCTGTGCGTCCACCCACAACTTGTAGAAGTGGTTCATTCCATTTGGGGTGGAGATGATGATGACTTTTGTGCTTTTACCAGAAGTAATAGTAGGATAAACAGAGGCAAAGAATTGCTCCGCAATATGGTTTGGAATGAACGCAAACTCATCGAGGAAGATGATGTTAAACGACATGCCTCGGATAGCAGACGCAGATGTAGAAGCTGCCAGTATCTTACTGCCATTCTCAAGCTCCATCGATCCTTTGTTATAGACCACTATACCCTGTTGCATCCACAATGGCAACTGCTCGTAAGCCAACTGTAATCTTCCCAGCAGGTCGCGGGCAGTGGACAGTTTGTTTGCCAGGATACCGATGTTTACGTTGTCATTAAACAAGGCATAGTGAAGTAGGTACGACACACAGGTAGTAGACTTACCAGTCTGTCGCGGCAACTTTGCGATATTAAATCTATTCTCGTGGAAATTCTTGATAAGATCTTTCTGGAAATCCCACATCTTAAACGGCACGACGCCCTCGTCAAGAGAGATAATCTTGACATAGTTCATCGCAAAGTATACGGGATCTTCCTTACACTTCAGGTATTCTTCAATCTGTTCTTTAGTGAACTCAATGGCAGTCCCAACCTTTTTGAGGTTGGGATTACCAAGATAAAAATCTTGAGACATTATGCGGAAGTTCTATATGTAAAATCAACAAACACGGTACCGAGACCAATAGCACAGTTGCTAGAGCTAATCAGAGAACCTCTCTGATAGTCAGCGTTCAAACCTTGGAGAAGAACGTACTGATTCTGAGAGCCAGCATGAGTAACAATCATATCTCTGGAGTCATCCAAGAAGATTGCCTGAGCAGTATTCAGGAAGTGACCAGAATCGTTCTCCATGATGACACGCTGTACAGCATTATCACTACAGGAAACGTCAGGTTGGAATGGCAGTGGGAATCTCAGTTCACCACCAATCAAACTATTGTCAAGGATATTGACAACCATCTTGGCATACACATGAACCATTCTACCGACTTTGGTGTAGTAGCCAGTAGAAGTATTTGACATACCCGCTCTGTTTGTATTGGCAAAGTATGGGGTAGCATCGAAACTACCTTCTTCATAGTGATCAAGGACTTCTCTAGTGGCACCAATAAGTGAGGTTTGGTTACCAAAGTCAATACCCTTATCTGCCTGAAGAACGAGGTTACCATTCGAGTTGAATCGAGCGGCTTCAGTGAGGGTACCAAACTGGGATGTCAGGAACTTAATTGCGCCCCCTTCTTGACCATTGGTAGTAGATTCAACCTCAGCAAAGATACCGCCGTAGTTAACGTTAGCGTTATCAGCAGCGTTTCTACCACGGAAGTCAATACGACCAGGCTGGTGTCCTACACCGATAGTACCCGACTTGTAGAGAACAAGGTCAGGAGCGGTAGTAGAAGAGTTAGTTGTGTTCTCAATAATGATCTGGTCAGTCGTGTCACTACCTTTGATGTGGAGTTGACCAGCAGGATCATCAATACCCAAACCAACCAGTTGACCTCTAAGGACAAGAGTGTCATACAGAGCACCAGCATCCATGGTCTGAAGTCTCATCAGACCTCTTTCGGATCCAGCAGCAGTCAGGTGAATGTCAGTTTGGATGCTTCCATAATATAGGTCGGTGGTATTAGCAGCATTTCTGCCACTAAACACGATGGCACCAAGTTGATCAGCAACAGCAGCAGAAGCACTTTCTCTTCTAAGAATGAAGGTGGGACCGAGGAGAGCATCATCAGCAGCAAAGTTAACAATAGACTGCTCAGCATTTACTGTGTATCCAGATCCTGCGGTGATGCCGATGTTAGACGAGGAGAAGTTGATGTTGCTATCAGAAACTTCAAACTCTGGAGTTCCATCGTTGTTTGTATCAATTTCAAACGCGACTTTAGATGTTGCGCTGTTACGCTTACGGAAACCAAACTGGGCAATAATAGAGCCACCGTTGTTTCTGAAGTCGATGTGACCCAGGTCATTACCATCCGCAACAATAGAGTCAGAGGTAAAGTCAATGCCACTATGCTTGAACGTGATGTTCGCAGCACTATCTACTGTACCAACGTTGTCTGTGTTCTGGAGAAGCAAAGATCTGGGACCAGCACCACCAGATGTAATATCAGCAAATGTTACATTGGAATTAGTAGCAACATCTTGACCGATAGAAATCTGACCAGAGACTGCTGAATACGTGACACCAGTGCCACCACTGAGGTGTTGACGAGTTTCAGCAGCAGAGCCACCAGTGTAGGTGATGACGCCAGTAGCAGAATCATAAGCGAGAGATCCATCACCACCAAGATCAGTGACAGAAATGTGGGCACGGACTTCGGCAGCGCTGGGACCAGTATAATCAAACTGACCAGAAGTAGCATTGTAAGTAAGAGAACCGTCTCCACCATTGTCTACAAGCGAGATTGCGCTACGTGCTCTAGCATTAGTGAAGTAGATATTAGTGCTACCTTCAACAACAGAATCAGTGTCAAACTCAGAAAAATCGACAGCGAGTGTCAGTTGATCGTTAGCATCATCATATGTTTTATTGATGCCTGTTCCACCTTGAAGGAGAACCGCTACACGATCATCGACTCTTTCATTAGTGAAGAACAGATTGGTTGGAGATACCGCGGCTTCCGAAATATCATCCAGGTCCAACGTAATATTTGCGCTTCCGTTAAAGGAAATGCCATTGATTGTTCTAGCAGTTTCAAGCGTAGTTGCGGTTGAAGCATTACCAGTCAGGGGACCAGTGATGCTAGCAAACTGTACACTGTCAGAAGTTCCAACGGCTTGACCGATAGCAACTACACCACTGCTGATTGAAACTCCTGTACCACCTGAGAAATGGGCACGGGTTTCTGCTGCGCTAGGTCCAGTATATGTAAATACACCTGAGGTGGAGTTATAGGCAAAAGATCCGTCACCACCTGCGTCGGTTGCCGAGACAGCAGCACGCGCTCTGGCGTCTGTGAAGTAGATATTTGTGGGAGTGGCACTCTCTTGGATATTGTCGGTGACGAGAGTAATATCAGCAGTACCGTTAAAACTAACGCCACTAATGTCGCGAGCAGTTTCAAGCGCAGTAGCTGTAGAAGCATTACCTGTTAACGCCCCCGTAATCGCTGTAATGTTAGCGGCATCAGCATAGATATTAGCCCAGCGGGTACCCGTGGCACCCAAGTCCCAAGTGCTATCCACGTCAGGATAGATATGCTGATTGAATGTCCAAGCGTCATTGACGTTGGACCAAAGAATAGTTTTATCTGAGGTTCCCTTAAGAACGATCCCGCCCCCATCGGCTCCAGCATCAGTCGGGCTAGGGGTAGAACCTAGTTCAAATGTCTTGTCATCAATTGTGACAGTCGTCGAATTCACAGTCGTGGTCGAGCCATTGACTGTGAGATTACCTGTGACTACCAGATCGTTTGGAATGGTTACATCATTCGCGAGACCAAACGTAACGGTATCGTCATTAGTATAGTAGACTCTAACTTGGTTAGCAGTCTCAGCAAAGGTAATATCATCAACAACAGAGTACGATGATGTCATTCTAAAGATGGCACCACCAGTAGTGGTAACCATCCTAATATCATATTCTGTACCGATGGAGGAAGCACCACCACCAACGTCAAAGTTTCTAACAACACCATCAGTTCCCTTCAACTTCATCGTGAGAACAGTGTTGGAAGTAGCTTCCAAAACAACGTCTCCGATCTGAAGAGGGAAGATGTTTGATGGTGGTCTGAGAAGGTTTGGGGCTTCCTCAGGTAACTTACGAATCGTCAGAGACATTTACTGTACTGGCTACATGCTTTCTATGGGTATTTAGCTGGTACCAGTCTTCTGCCGCGTCGAACTCATTAAAGAACATAGTATGTCCTTCAAATACAACACAGAATTTACCAATCAAAGAATCATAAGAAATAGGAGCATCCGAAATAGGATGTTCGGCAATGTAACTGCGATACCAATCTGGATAATCTAAAGCTTCTTGTCGCAAATCGTCAAGAGCGGAAATGCGATCTTCTGGAACTTCACTCATGATCTTTAGGGTAATCTTTGTCTAGGTTGGATAGACGCTTTGCCCAGGTGTCTCCACCGTCAGCACCCTTAACGGGATTTATACACGTACTATCTCCTAGATTATTACACACTAAGCCCGCTAAGTCAAGCTCACTCCCTTTCTTCCCCGTCGCCCACATGTGTTGACCGTTGATCCACATCGCCCCGCACTTCGGGCAATCCACTCTGCTCATGCTCAGATCCGACGTTTCTTTCCCCGAGGATGATTCCATAATCTTTCTCCATTTGCGTGATTGTACTCTTGAGCTCTCGCCTTAGGCGTTTCTCCATAAAGTACATACGCAATTTCACGTAGCCATACTTTATCTCTAACTCAATGTATTGAATGAGTTTGAGAGTTTCTTCCCAACCAGCATACGCCACACAGAATAATAAAACTAACAGTAGCCAGGTTACGGGAGATATTGCCATGATCAAAGGAGAGTCTCGTCAATAATAGCACGCTGGGACTCTAACGCTAAAAATAGAGGTATTTCCTTAATCTTGTACTCTGACTCAGAGTATGAATATACTCTACAACCAGGGTAGACTTTCTCTGCCTGCTTTTGTATGTCACCCCTTTGGGGTTTATTTAAGTATGGAAAGAATACTTGAAGACGATAAGGTTTACCTCGCCATACTACTTCGGCAAGATAATACTTTCCGTATTCGTTGATTCTATTTGCCATCAGTTCTTGTAAGCAACAGCTGTTGCCCAAACAGAAGCAGGAGCACCAGTAGCATCCAAAGCAGATCCTGCTGGCTTTTCAATGACGATAGAACCGCCTGGTGGAACATAAGCAATGAAACCAGTGGCGACAACAGTAACCTCAGCAGCTGCTGTGGAAGATCCATTAACGCACAAAACCAGAGGGTTAGCATTAATGGTGGCGTCTACACTAGCAGCAGACTGAATGTCCTCAGCAACTGACAGTGGTTTTACAAGCATGAGTCTAAAAATACCTTCTTTCTATTTATTGTTTTTAGAAGCATCCTTCAGCATTTTTTGAAGGTCTGCTGTAGATCCAACAAATAGAGCATTGGTAACATTGGTTGGACCCTTCTTCTTTTCTTCTTTAACATCCTTAGTTGCTTTCTGAAGAGCCATCAACTTATCTGTAACGTCACCTACGTTTTTGATGAGTTGACCTGCTACCTCATATGCTCTAGGGTGATCGGATGACATTGCTACGTCAAGAGCACCATTGATTGCTTCCTGACCTTTCTCAATCAGTTGATACAGTTGTGCTCTACTATACTCATGATCATCCTGAACCTGATCCTTTTCCACAGGGGCAGGTGGTTTCTTTACTGGTTCGCTGACTGTAGATAGTTCACTTACAGTCTCAAACGCTTGATCTAGCCCATCAAACTTATCCATAGAAACTCGTCAATTCATTAAATCCAAAGTCATCCCCAGCATCGAGTAGAGCATCATCCGCAGAGTTGATCAAATCGATAGGAGCACCAGCCAAGTGTTCTGCTTTGTTGGTGCCATTCTGACCACGGATGACTGTAATACTTGTAGCGTCTGGGAGTGTTTTGACTTTCATTACTTCATTTCCAATTTCAATGAATTCACCAATAGTAAATACACTGGAGTCTTGTACTTGAAGTGTAGTAATTGTTTTGCTGATATCTGCCATGAGAGCAGAGGTGCCATCCAGATCTCCATCTGCGATAGCTTTTGGTGTAACTTGGTACTGTACTCTGCGTGGTGCCAACTCTCTGTTGACGCCCATCTTGTAATCCACAGTGGCTTTCTTGATGGGTGCTCCTGTCTGAGAAGGACCAAACAGATACGTTTTCATCGAAAACGTAAAGTCAATCGTTGTAAGTTTTCTTTGAGTGAAGTCACCTTCGTATTCATCAGAGTATGATATGCCATTAAGAACGATAGGCACATCACGGAACTCATTGAGGTCTTCAATAAGTTTGATTGTAACGTTGTAAGAGGGTTGGAAGAACGGGAGGATTTGCTCCATGATCTCCAAAGCTTCATCGTTAGTCTTGGATAAAACAGATAGACTAAACTCGATGTTATATGGTACTGGGGTGTAAACTTTTCTAACCGCATTATTCCCATCCGCCTTAAGGTTCAGGGTAACTGGACTCAGTTTCCTAGTTCCATCATAACTGATACCAGTTACTTCAAATGATATTCTAGGTAGAGTGATAGCAACCTTTTTATTCAGATCAGGTTGCTGTTCAATTCTAGCCAGAAATTTCTGCTTTGGACCATACGCCAGGGGCACCTTCATTTTTTGATACGTTGATCCATCAGGGTTCTCTTTGCGAACCTCAATGTTATTGAACATCGTACCAAAAGCCACTACGCACTTTCGGATGATCTTATTATAAGTGTATCCAGTGTTTAACATCTTATGTTGCTATGCCGAATGGGTTAGACTCAGTGAAGTCTAAAATGTCGTCTGCTTCAAGTTCAAACTCAACATTATCATAATATTTATCATCTGTGGAATCGATTGGATCGAACGAGTTGATTGTAACCTGAGAACCAGTATCGCTTCCCATAAGAATTTCATTGATCAGGAAGTCGCCAGTAGGTGCTTTGAGTTTAAGCCAACCTTCCTTAGCATCCCAGTCAGCAAGGACTGCCTGGTTACCAGTGCTGCCACCAGTAACACTTTCCCCAATCTTAAAGTCTCCTGTACGACCAGGGGATACTGGTTGAATAGTAAAGGATGCTGTTGTATATCCAGAACCTGGCTTCTCCACTACAAGTTTGGACACTGATGTATATCCCTTACCCTGATTAGTGATCTCAGCACCTATGAGAGTTCCATTACTATCGAACGTTGGTTTTGCTACAGGAGAGAGTCCTCCAAATGGAGGATTGCTAAACGAGATACCAGTTCTAGCAACATCATATCCTTCACCGCCATCGACAATCTCCAATGCTATAAGTTTACCTTCTTTAGTCGTTGGTTTGAGAACCGCATTTCTTAGTGGCGTCGAACCAGATAAAGAAACGGTAATCATATCAGCACGAACTTCTGCTCCTGTGCCATCACCATTGACTGTGACAGTTGGTGTGAAGTTGTAGTTCTTGCCCTCTTCAGTAAGAACGGGTGAAGAGATTCCACCGTTGAGAAGTGTGGGTACACCGATGGCACTGACGCCAGCAGATGTGAGGAAGTAGTATTTGATTGTATATCCAGTATCGACGAGCTCTTCGTCCCCAATAAAGATCTCTCCCTGCTCGTCGCTGTACTCGAACAGTTCGCACTTAAGTTTATAAGTATAGTTCTTACCAAGTTGGTAGAAGGGCTCTTCATGTTCTACAAACTTGATCTCAAAATAATTTCCTGCTAGTGGGAACCAGATAAGATCACCCTCTTGTGGTCTCTCTCCAAGTTCTACATCAGTATCTAGAAGAAGGAACTGAGAGATGAGATCAGAAAATCTTTGCTGAGAGATAACCATTGTTATCTCATCAGTCTGTCTGATTCCAAATTTAGTCAACAAATCTCCACCACCTTGGAAGCCTTCGGCGTTCTCCAAGTAAGCCTCGATAAGATAAGAGTCATCAAACTCGGACGATACTTCTTCATTGAAGACGCCATCCTTTTGAGTAAGTTGTCTGGGGATGTAAAGTACATCCATCCCAAACATTTTGATATACTCTTCGACCAGTCCTTGCTGAAGGAACTGTTCGTTACGAGTTCCGTGAGTGAAGAAAACGTTTCTCATCCGATCATATCCAGGGGTGGCATTTCATAACGACTGAGCATTTCATCTTCTAGTTTGTTCACGTCATTGTTCCCATCATCAAACAACTCTCTCCCATTCAGAGTAATACCGCCAGGGAGTTGAGCACCTTGGAACTTGATCAGGTTCTGACCCCACTGTCTCTTAATAAGAGCAGTGACATATCTCTTGAGCCAGAGATCGTTAAAGATACCAGCATGATCTGCTGGGTCCAGAGCTCTGTAGCATTCAAATACTAGGTGATCACCTGCTGCTACATCCTCTTGGAAGTCAATGTCCATGAATAGACGTTGACCTCTCATGTCAAATCTAACTTGTTTCTGTCCTTCCAAAAGGAAGTAGATATCTTCCAATCTGCGATTGACCATTTCATAGGTCAAGATCTCAGTCTGGGTAAGATCCCACAGATCATTGAGTCTCCACTGATAGCGGACATCAAACATGTTTGTAGTGTTCTTCGACGTAAAGTCAAAGATCTTGATCACACTGGTAACATAATCAGGAACTGTAATATAGTTATTGGCTTCCAAGAAGTCTGTTGCCTTAGCACCAACTTGAGCCACCGTTGTGGTGGTGTTAGTTTTCATGGCATCAATAGTTGCCTGATCAAATTGATACTTTAGATAGGTTTTGATATATCCATCGTACATTCTTTCGTTGTACATTTGGATAGCATCATCTACCAGATCATCGATCTGATCATCATCGACGTTAAT
>Ga0255772_10006637_pt1 | contig 10512 bp, 8 predicted proteins | sample 071ome_34_FD_179970 | JGI IMG/M metagenome (GOLD analysis project Ga0255772, IMG submission 179970) | Coastal salt marsh microbial communities from the Groves Creek Marsh, Skidaway Island, Georgia - 071411BT metaG (version 2) | ecosystem: Environmental > Aquatic > Marine > Intertidal zone > Salt... | reverse complement strand
TCTGGTCAGGCACCAGACGGTGATCGAGCGAGCGCCACCCTCGGCGCAACTGGTAGCCGCCGCGCGCGCAGTGGCACCCGTGGTCATCACGTCATCGATCAAAATGATGTGCCGACCCGCGACACGGGGATGCGCCACAAAACGGTGAGTACTGGCTTGTATGCGGGTCCGGCGATTACGCTGATGTTGAGGTTTGCGGTAACGGGTATTACGCAACCAGTATTGGACCTCAGGTTTATTGCGGAGTTGCCACCGCAGCGCTGTGGCCAGTAACCAAGTGTGATCAAAACCGCGATGAGCTTGCCGATACCACTGGGTGGGCACAGGCACCAACACCGCGGAATCTGGGATTGACTGTAAGCGTTCATGAGAGACTGCCGAGGCAAAGAGCGCTCCCAGCAGTGGCGTGAGTCTAGACTGGCCTTGAAACTTCCAAAGGTGGATCAGTTCCCGCATTCGCCCGCGCATCAGAAAGGGCGCCAGTGTCTGTTTAAAGTAAGGTGGACTGCGCAGGCAGCCGTTGCATCCATCAGAGCGCAATGTGTGCCGCGGGGGCAGGTGGGTCTCAGCCCCCAGTGGTAACCCACACTGACCACAAGCCAGCTCATTTCGGGGTAGCGCTTGCTCGCAGTGAAGACAGATGGCCTGCCGCAGATTATGGATTTGCTCGCACAGCAGGCAGCAGGGGGGGTTAAGCCAGTGCACCAGATTGGCGGTGCTGGTGAGTGCCTGATTAAGTCGCTGCTGAAATCGCATAAGCATCACTGTTTGCTTGCTCGGCAAGGGATAAGATGAGCGCTATGCAGGGGCTATAGGTTTGCCGATCGTTATCTATCATCCTTGTTTTTCAAAAGACGGGAACATCATGAGCACCGGGAGACTGATCATTGGCGAGCGCGGCCAACAAGTTATCTGGCAGCGGCTTGGCCTCTCAAGCGGTAAGCTTTAGAGTGCCCCTCTCATCAGAACGCTTAACAAAAAATGCAGCAGCCCAGCGATGACGGATCGGCTTCCGAGCCGCAAAAGCTCTCCCGAGTAGACCAAGCGCGCGTCGACGGCTTTTTAGCGCGTGGTGTCAACGCCACCGAGCGCCGGCCTTTTCGGCCTCTTTTACTGATAATTATTTTGATGGCGGTAGTGGTGGGGTTCAGCCTGCTCAGTCAGGGCATTGCCAGATGGTCTGGTGTTTATTAGTGCCCAAAGGTGCGGCTTGCGGCTCGATGCCAAGTATTTCTTGTAAGCGCTTTTGCGTGTATTTTGGGTGAAGAGCTAGTTACGCTTAATTGCTGAGAACGAAAAGATGGCGTCAGGCGGGGGGGGAAGTATGTTGTTGCGGGCGCAAGCCGCCTTGCTGGCGGGCATTGCCTCCCTGAGTGTCGGCATCTCCCCTAATGCTTTCGCCTATTCGGGTTTGACCGGCAAAGTCTCCTCCCTCTTATGCCAAACCCGTATCGCCGCGGCGGGCAGCCAGGAAGACTACGCGCGTAATCTATACGCGGCAGCCGATCCCGTCGTGCAGCAGCGTTGCATCGGTTGCCATATCGAGAACGGCATTGCGCCCAATGCAGGCGCCAAGCTCGCTTTGAGGCGTCAAACCGCCGCTAACCATGCCGCCTTCAACCACAATGCTTTTCAGTCACTTGCCGCATTGCGTTCCCCGCAACACATTTTGTCAAAAGCACAAGGTGCCTCCCATGGTGGTGGCGCTGTTTTGGGTGCTTTCGATGATGACTATCAGGCGCTCAGAGACTACGTGAATGCGCTCGATGCGGGTTTTGCCTGCAACGCGGCGGATGGGTTGAAGGGCCAAGCGAGTTTTGAGGAGACAGTTTGGAAGGGCGTTGCTCGGTTGTCTCCAGCCGAAACTTATCGCCGGGCTGCCATCGTAGTGGGCAGAACTGTGCCCTCTAAAGATGAGCTTGAGGCAGTTGAGTCGGGGCAGACTTCGCTCGACGAGGCGCTTGATGAGCTTATGTCGGGGCCGGGGTTCCATGATTTTTTGATTACTGGAGCCAATGATCAGCTGCTCACGGATGCTTTTATGAATGGTCTTTTTCCGGTAAGTCTCCATTCCAGTCATTTTCCACTGGTGGGCGCGATTGACCATGAGCTGTTTAAAAATGTTGGTGAGGAGGCTTTCAGAGACAATGGCAATTGGGAACTTTGGATAGCCCAAAATTATGGGCATGCAAGGGCACCAACAGAGTTGATCGCACACATCGTTGAGAACGACTTACCTTACAATGAGATTCTAACAGCTGACTTCACCATGGTAACCCCGCTGACGGGTGACCTCTTCAATTCAGATGCAGAGTGGGAAGAGGAGGTTGTCTACGATGGCACGTTCTCGGACTTTCACATGGAGTTCAAGCCCGGCGTAAATCGCGGACAATTGCTCTCTCCCAGACCTCGAGCTGACAAAAAGGGAGAGGAATGCATTCCAGTCCCGCACGGTGAGTGCTACATGGAGAGCTTTACCGGGCGCCGAAAGGCCCACGCAGGGGTGCTCTCTACGGTGGCCTTCCTGCAGCGGTACCCCACAACTGAAACCAATCGGAATCGAGCCCGAGCGCGGTGGGCATATAAATTTTTCCTCGGCGTAGACATCGAAGCGTCGGCTGCCAGAACCACAGATCCCGTAGCGCTTGCGGATACCAATAACCCTACGATGTATAACCCCGCATGCACGGTGTGCCACGAGGCAATGGACCCGGTGGCGGGTGCGTTTCAGAATTATGATGAGCTTGGCAACTATCGGGCCGACTTTGAGGATTCCCTACCTTGGATTTATAAAACCGAGGAGGGCTCGCCGTATAAAGAGGGAGACACTTGGTTCCGGGGTATGCGTAGCCCCGGCTTTAAGGGCGTTGTTGCACCGGATAACGAAACCAGCCTGGTTTGGCTTGGCAAGCAAATGGCCAACGACCCTCGATTTGCGATTGGCACAGTTGAATTTTGGTGGCCTGCCGTAATGGGCAGTGCCGTGCTCTCGGCGCCCGAGGACCCCTCTTTGCCGGGTTATAGCGACCAATTGATGGCGTTTAACATGCAGCGGCACGAAATGGGGCGACTTGCGCTCGAGTTTTCGCAGAGCGGTTATCAGCTAAAGAGTCTTCTGCAATCCATGGTCCTTTCCCATTGGTTCAGTGCCAGCGCTGTGACCGAGGATCATCCTTACAAAGGTTTACTCCTGGCCGCTGGATTGTCAGTGAATCGACTCCTCACGCCTGAGGAATTGGAGGCAAAAACCCGTTCCCTGCTGGGCATTACTGTGGGATACGGGGTCTCCGACTGGATCTTGCCGTGGCAGTATTCGTACTTATCTGATTACAGGGTGGCGCTAGGGGGGATCGATTCTTATCAAGTCAAGAACCGTGCTCGGGGTATGACTTCTGTCGCAGCGGTGGTTACCGGGGATCATGCTTTCAAGGCAGCAGAGACGATTGCTGAGACTGATAGAGAGATTCAAGACGGTGCTCGGACTGTCCTTAACGGGGTCGACTTTACAGAGGCTCCGGTGGATTCACCCTCACTGCGAAACGTGATGGTTGAGGTGTACCTCAAGCTCCACGCCAAATCTTATGAACCTGATCATGAGGCTATCGATGTTCTGGTCGATTTATTGATAGAAGCTTATGAGCTGCCCGAGTATGACAGCTGGCGATACATCGGGCATCAAACTGGCCAGGAGGCCGAGCGTCTGCTTCGAGAGGCTTCTGAGCGCGGTGAACTCAAGGAGGACGATCGTTACCGTTCTCCTGAGGAATATCAAAATACCAAAGCGTGGCGTTTGGTTCTGGATTACATGCTGTCCCATTTTGACTATGTCCATGATTAAGGGACCTGTGATGAATCGACGACAGTTTTTGACCTCCTCCAGCGCTCTCGCACTATCAATTGGCGCATCTGGAGGGTTCTCTCAGCAATCTTATGGTGGCCCCTACCTGATTAGAGTGCATGCCGGTGGGGGGTGGGACCTGTCCCTCTACTGTGACCCTAAAGTCAATCAAGTCGGAGTCGCGCCTATTACTAATTGGTCAAATGAGGCTGACATTGAATTTGCCGGAGGAGTGCACTTAGCTCCCATTGCCAACAATATCGATACCTTTGAGCGTCTCGGGCCGCGCACGTTGGTCATCAATGGCGTCGACACTCAAACTAACGCACATCAGACCGGTGAGCGGCACACTTGGACCGGGTCGGCGAGCGAGGGACGGCCGGGCATCACTGCGCTGTTTGCGGCAGCGCAGGCGCCGGAGCAACCGCTATCCTACTTGTCTTTTGGCGGCTTCTCAGCCACTGCCAACCTGATTCGACCGGTCATAGCACAATGGGATGCATTGTATTGGTTGACCCAGCCCCGGCCGTCAATAGAGCATGAACTCTTGGAGCGTTTCAGGTCGCGCGGTCTCGATATCGTCTCAGACAGGGAGATAAATGCCCCGTGGTTGGCACGGCGCATTTTTGACTACGGCAGAGGCCACACAAGCAAAGAGGCACTCTCTTCACTCCATCAAATCTTGCCCCGAGAATCTGAGGCGCCGGAGGCGGTTTACAGGGGAGAATCGAGGCTAAAAGCTGAAGTTCAGACGAGCTTGTTAGCCTTTAAAGCAGGGATTTCAGCCAGTGCAGACGTTGGTGCCGGAGGTAATTGGGATACGCATGCCACTGGAGAGTTTGCGCAGGTCGACTATATCAGGGCACTAAACAATGGGCTTACTTACCTCTGGGATCTGGCCGAGTCTTTGGAGATTGCCGATCAACTTATCGTTATTGTGTCTTCAGACTTTGGTCGAACGCCCTATTACAATTCCTACGGAGGCAAGGACCACTGGCCCATCAATTCCTATCTGATTATGGCGAATAACCCAATTTGGGGCGGTCGGGTGGTGGGCCACACCGACGAAGCGCAAAATGCGTCGAAAATAAGCCCGTCTTCACTAAAGGTTTCGTCGACGGGCTCCATCATCTATCCCAAACACGTGCACCATGCGCTCCATCACTATCTGGGCATCGACGACTTTGCCCGCTCGGTTGGCTACGATTTTAAAAATACCGAGCTTTACGACTTTTTTAACCCGGCATTGAGTACAGCAGGTCCACTGCCGAACCCGCTGGGCTCGAACCTGTATTAGAGCTGCTCCAGCTTTTAGTAAGAAGCGTCAGCTGCCGCCGCGATCCAAATCGTCTCGTACAACCTCGTAGCACTTTCTGTTGAACCCCGGGTTCAGATGGGCTCGCGATTGTTTAGGGGTTAACTCGAGCAGCCAATCGGGAGCGAGGCGCCTGATAAATATCCGAGTCAGTACTGTAGCGTTGCAATGGCCAAGCATTGCGGTGCAAAAATGTGACGACGATAAGGGTGTGAATATCGCATATAGTCCTAATCGTCGCTAACGATGCATGAATGAGGGAGTCACACATGAAGTACTTTTTTCTGGCAGTCATTTCGCTTTGGGTCTCAAGCTTTGCTATCGCGGATGGTCACGGGAGCACCATTTCTTTTGAGCAACGCCAAGAGGGAGCGTCCATGGAAGTAACGTCGGTTCATCTGACAGCCGATGGCGGGACTATAACTGCCGAAGGTCAAATGGGCACCTACGGACGCACCTATGTCACTTACAAGCTCACTGCGCGGCCTGACGGGAAAAGTGGTTGGGTGAACGTTGAGGGTAGAGGGGCAATGCAGGACGGTGCGTTTGCTTCCGGCGCGGGTGTTGGTATCTACTCGCGTGATGGCACTACTTTCACAATCCACTTTCTGGTGAACATGCAAGATGGCACTCAAAATTTGGATGAAGTTGTATTCAATGCATACACCCGAGAATTAACTCACGATGTATATGTCGTCCAGTAAGGGCTACTGATATTGGTATCAGCATCGCCCCGGTTTTTGCCGGGGTTTTTTGTTTCTAGGGCGCCATCTGGTTTGATGCTAGGTATATGGCTCTCAACCGCTGTAACCTGTTGAGCAATTTTATGGGGTACGACGTATGGTGACGGCTCTCTACGCTGCTTTGTTAGCGATCCTTTTATTTATCCTCTCCATCAGGGTTATCGGATTGAGAGGCAATCCCGCTTTCGCCTTTATTGCGCATGGCAAGGGCGATGAGGAATTACTTCAGCGCGCAATTCGTGCTCACGGTAATTTCACTGAGTACGTGCCAATGATGCTGATGTTGCTGTATTTTCTGGAGGCGTCGGGTACATCTGATGCAAAGTTACATGTGCTGGGAGGTGCCTTCCTCTTGGGTCGGATAGCCCACGGACTCTGCATGGGCTTCATGCGATCAAGCATGCCTTTGCGTGTCGGTGGTACGGCTCTCACATTGATGCCGTTAGCGGCCGCCGCGATCGCACTGCTCATGCAGGTGATGCAGCAATGAGCTGCAGCACCTGATCAAAATACAGCTACTAAAGCCACTTGAGCCCTCAGCGAGATGCCGCTGACAGCCGGACTGTAGTCTGTCGACTTTGGATTGTGTTAATGTCGCGGCCGTACCGACGCCGGACTCATTTCCCTATCGTTTCGGTACAGCAGGCAAGGGCCCATAAGTGCTTGAGACTTACGACCCCTTGTATCGCCTAGTCGGTGTGTAGCGCAGCCTGGTAGCGCACTTCCTTCGGGAGGAAGGGGTCGGAGGTTCAAATCCTCTCACACCGACCATCCCTTTCTTTGGGTCAGATTTACTCGCTTCCCCGGGTTTGAGATTGCCTTCCTGAATTCTTAAAGCGCGGCGTATTCAGTTTCGCAAGCATTGCCGATTGACTCACGGTATCGTTGCCCTAAATGAACCTGCTGGGAGGCACCGCAAGCGTGAACGATCTTATCCTTTACCCTATCCTGTTTATGGGCGTGCTCAGTTTCGTCATGATGCTGCTGATGTACGCCACGCGGATTCCAGCGGCAAAAGTATTGGAGGCGCAGGGCGTCGATTTGCAGAGGCTGTCACATCCGTCACAGCTCGGCGGTGTTTTCCCCAGCCACGTCGAGCGCGTGGCCGATAACTACAATCACCTCTGGGAACAACCCACTCTGTTTTACGCCGTTGTCGGCGTCATTTGGGCCTTGGGGCACACGGATATGGTGCACCTCTACGCAGCGTGGGCGTATTGCGGATGTAGGCTAGTCCACTCAATTGTTCAAGTCACCATTAATCACGTCTGGGTGCGCTTCAGTCTGTTCATGCTGAGCTGGATGGCATTGGCCACGCTGTTGCTGAGAGAAGTCTTCGCTGCGCTGGGGCTTTAGTACGGCCCGATTTAATATCGGTTAATGCGGTTCTGGTGACGGTGAGGCAACTGACAGGCGGCTAGAAAAGCCGGGGGTCAGGTGCGTCTTACCTTTATATGGCGGCGATGCCCAACACCGCCAGCACGATGACAGCGGTCAGTAGGGAGGCCATTTCGGAGTGACTGAGTTTTAAACTGTTCATAGTGATATAACGGTTTAGTGGCGGGGGTTTATCCCGTCTATTCAGTTTTTTTATGGGTGCGTCATAAGCTATGCATCGCTCCAGAGGGTATTAGCGGTGCACTGGCTTACTGGGTCCGAATAGCAATTGCTATTGCCGGCGCAGCCGCGTTAGCTCGGGGGCCTAAATAATAGGAAGACCGTTTATGCGACTAAAAGGGTTGAAATGTGTGGTCACCGGAGGTGCTAGCGGCATCGGCGCAGCCACTGTCAGGCGGTTTGTCAGTGAAGGTGCAGCAGTATGCATTCTCGATCGGGACCTGGCTTCTGCTGAGCAGCTTGCGGCTGAGTGCGGCGGTGAAACATTCGCACTTGAGTTGGATGTCAGGCTCGAGCCCTCGGTAAAGCAGGTAGCAGATGCGGTGCTGAGCCGGTGGGCCAGTATCGATGTGCTGGTGAATAATGCAGGCTCGGAGCTGAACAAAACTTACGATCAAACGACTTTGGATGAGTGGGATCGGGTGCTGGACACCGATCTCAAAGGACCCTGGTTGCTCTGTAAATACTTTGTGCCTGCCATGGTGGCGCGCGGTTCCGGAAGTGTGATCAATGTCTCCTCCCTGAATGGCTTGGTCGGCTTCCCGTTATCAACCGCTTATGGCAGCGCCAAGGGAGGATTGGTGGTGTTCACCAAAGACATGGCGATTGAATTAGCGACCAGCGGTGTGCGCATCAATTGTGTTTGTCCGGGAGTGATTCAAACGCCCATGATGGAGCGCTGGACTGACCTGATGCCCGACAAAGAAGAGGCCAAGGCCATGTTGCGAGGGGTCATGCCCATTGGGCGCATGGGAACAGCAGAAGAGGTGGCAGCCGCGATCCTCTTTTTTGCATCTGAGGACTCGAGTCTTTGTCAGGGTGCCGTATTGAGCGTCGACGGTGGCTTTACGGCACAATAGCAATGTCGTGAGCGCAATGTCTTCGGTATGCTGGACATAAATCATTTCAAGGAAGCGATGATGGCTGACGCTTTGTTGACACGTGTGATGTTCGTAACCGGGTTACTGCTCTGGACTTCCATGGCTCAGGGGCAGTCCTTCGATCAGACGGTAGAAGCTTATGGCGGCGCGGCTGCCTTTGATCTTCTTCTGGTTCAGGACTGCTCGGTGCTGGATAACACTGCCGATGCAGCATTGGATCAGGAGTACAACGCCAAGCTTTGCGCTGCTGAGGCGGATTCGGCACTCGGCGATGTTGCAGACTTGCTTCGCTCTAAAGGATTTAACAGCGTCGAGGTGGCTCTCTCCACTGCGGGCGCTCAAGTTCGCCCCGGATCGCGCAAGAGTGTTGCCAACATCGAGGATATTTATAGAGCGCCCCAACTCTCCGAGGCAGAGCGGGAAGCCTACATCGCTACTCTCAGACGTATTGCACGAGGTATCGACGTTGATGCCGAGGCGCACGAGTTGCACGCGAAAGAGCTTGCCGCTCTGGGATTGGCCGAGAATCAAGTGGTGATCTTTATGGTTACCGACGGTCAGAGGGTCACGGCGGCTGAAAGTATTGCTCAAGGTGTCGCCACGACGGTTTTGACCTTGGGTTGGCTCACTGCTTGGGAGGAGTCGAATTTCTTTACCCTCGCTACAGCGATCGACGCGACGGGTTCGGTGGGTTGGTATGGTTTTCGTGGACCCTATTCAGTCGCAGGTCCCGAAGCCTATCGCGACATGATCACGTCCGTATTTGATCTTTAAAAACCGTGACGGGATGGCGATTTTGGGCCGCTCCCGCTCCCACCACAGCATGATGAGAACCCATGCCCGGTTAGCCCGATTGCTGCGACGTCAAGGCCCCTAACAATGTGGCGCCCATCGCGTTTTGATTAGGCGATGACCCCGGCGGTCCTCAACGCCGCGATTGCCTTCTCATCGTGATTGAAGCTTTTCAATACGGCATCGGTGTCCTCACCATGCTCTGGGGTGGGGCGCGACGGTGCCAAACGCTCTCCACCAAAGCGGGGTGGTGACTTCACAATTCGCAGTTGTCCGAGCAGGGGGTGATCGATGACTTCTACGCTGTCGTTGGCTTTAAGTTGCTCTTGAGCGAGCACCTCGTCGCGGGTCAGGCACTTGGCGCAGGGCACCTCGGCGGTGCGCAGTAGGTCGAGCAACTCTTCACTGGTGTACTCAAGGCACTTTTCTGCGACCGCCTCTCGGAATACGGCAAGGTTCTCCACCAGCTTCTTCATGGTGTTAAAGCGCTCATCTTGCATCAGATGCAGCATGCCTATTGCCTTCAGCATTCTGCCCTGCATTTCCTGATTGCCCGCCGCGATAGTGATACCACCGTCTTTAGTCAAAGTGAGCTCATAGAGAATATCGATCAGCATGCCACCGGGGATAACATCATCATCGAGTAGCGCATGGTTTTGGAATCCATCCGGAAACATAAAGAACAAACCGGCATCCAGCATGGAGAGGTCGATGTGCTGACCCTCACCGGTGCGCTCCCGCGCAAACAGTGCGCTGGTTACCGCCTGGCAGGCGGTATAAGCGGTAATCTTGTCGCACAACAGCGAACGGATAAACCGTGGCGTATCCTCACCGCCCTGGGTGGCCGTCATGCCCGCATGAGCCTGAATAACGGGGTCATAGGCCGGGGCACGACGCAGTGGCCCCTCAGTACCAAAACCCGAAATAGCGGTATAGATCAGTCGTGGATTTAAGGCGCGCATCGCGTCGCTACCCAGATGCAAAGCGTCCATGGTGCCGGGGCGAAAGTTGTGGATGATCACATCTACCTCGGGAGCCATCCCCTGAATCACCTGCTGACCTGCCTCTGACTTGAGGTCGATAGCAATGGACTCTTTGCCCCGGTTGCAGCCTGCGAATAGCGATGAGATCCCCCCCTTGCGCGCGCCGATGTAGCGCATGGGGTCACCGGCATCGGTCGGCTCTACCTTGATTACTCTCGCACCCTGTTCAGCCAGCATCATACTCGCCAGCGCCGCTGTGATCATGGTCGAGAACTCGACCACGGTAATCCCTTCGAGCGGTTTCATTATGTGCACCTCGATGTTCCGACCTAACGCGGCCTCA
>Ga0255772_10006633_pt1 | contig 10514 bp, 6 predicted proteins | sample 071ome_34_FD_179970 | JGI IMG/M metagenome (GOLD analysis project Ga0255772, IMG submission 179970) | Coastal salt marsh microbial communities from the Groves Creek Marsh, Skidaway Island, Georgia - 071411BT metaG (version 2) | ecosystem: Environmental > Aquatic > Marine > Intertidal zone > Salt... | reverse complement strand
ATTTGTAGCTTCTGATCAGGTAGATGTTGGTGGTACTGATTATAATATTACGGTAACAACTGTTGCAAATTCTGCTGGCGGTGATGAGAAAGAATCAGTAGCATCGATTAAAGCTAATGCTCCAATTGCATTTGCTACTCAACAAAGAATGGTTACTGCCGAAGATTACAAAGCATTAATTTTAGAAAACTATTCATCTACAGTTTCAGATGTAGTTGCTTGGGGTGGTAATGATAATGTTCCGCCTGAATATGGTGTTGTATTTGTATCACTTAATTTTAAAACGGGTATTGCTGATTCAGTAAAAACCACAGTTAAGAATAGTATTGTGTCTCAACTTTCGGATAACCTTGGTATTATGTCAATTGATACTAAATTTACTGATCCTGTAAATACATTCTTAGAAATCACAACTAGATTTAATTTAGATCCAAATTTAACTAGTGATACTACACAAACTGTACAAAATAATGTACAATCAGCTATTAATACTTACTTCACAACAAATCTTTCAACGTTTGATGCAGTATTTAGAAGATCAAGTCTATTAGCTGAGATTGATGATCTTAGTCCGGCGATTCTTAACTCTAAAATGGATATTAAGATACAACAAAGATGGACACCTTCATTAAATACTCAAATTAGTACAACATTAGATTTTCCGGTAGTATTATCTCAACCAAATGAAACAGATCGTATTATTACTTCATCAGCATTTAGAGATGAGAATAATAATCTTGTTACTATTAGAAACGTATTAGATTCAACTAAATTAGAAATGGTCGACTCTTTAGGAGTTGTTGTGAAAGATAATATTGGTTCATATTCACCAACTGATGGTGTGATTACGTTAACTGGTATTGAAGTTTCTTCTTATAGTGGAACAGCTATTAAAGTATCTGCAATTCCTGCGAATCAATCAACAATTAAACCATTAAGAAATTATATCTTAAGTATTGATACTGATATTTCGACATCAATTGCTCAATTAGATTTCCAAAATACTCCAACATCGATTGGCACCTAATAAATTATGGCTATTCATATTTCTGAAACCAAAAATCGAAGAGCTCTTACGGTTGGTAAACCAGCAGTAAGTGAAACTCTTCCTGATTGGTTTACTGAAGATAATGCACAATTAATTACACTACTTGAAAAGTATTATGACTTTTTAGATGATAGTAGTGGCGATCAATCATTTGGTACTGCAATACGTGATCTTCATCATGTAAGAGATAGTCAGGCTGTACAAGAAAAATATTTAGATGAGATTATTAAAGAAATTGGTAATGGTTTACAGACATCTGCCTTTTTTCAAAAACCACGTCTCATGGTTAAACTTCTCTCTGAATTTTATAGAGTTAAAGGTTCATTGGTTTCTGTTGAAGGTTTCTTTAGAGGATTCTTTGGTGAACAAGTAACTATTGAATATCCAAAAGATAATATCTTTATTGTTAGTGAATCACAGATCGGATATGACTCACAAAGATTTATTATAGATAATGGAATATATCAAACTTTTTCTATATTGGTTAAGATCGGTCTTTCTGTACAAGACTATGAATCATTATACAAGAGGTTTGTACATCCTGCTGGTTTCCATTTTGCAGGTCAAGTACTTGCTGAAAGTGAAGCAGCATTAGATCTAGCTGGTTATACTGGTGTAGATTCTGATGAAATTAGACAATTAGACGTTTCAGGTATTAGACTTGTTAGTGAAGCATCGTTAGGTACCGCTGCACCAACTGTACAATTAACTGGATTAGTTGATTCTTCTGATGGTACAACATTTAGAGCATCTCTTGATGAACTTGTTTCTGAATACACTGGCGATTCAAGTATCACAGCTCAGAGATTAGATGGATACTATGCTAATGTGGTTGAGTTGTTTACACCAAATTCATTCACATTCGATGATTCAGAAACAGTTAGTCCAAGAATGTCTATGACTACTGAGACAATGGATAATGATATGTTTACGCGATATAGTTCAAATATCCTTGATTCTTCGATATAAATAAGATAAACTGAGAGTAAAATTTAAATATGAGCAGACAAAATATTTCAATAGGTACAACAGCAAATGACGGAACTGGCGATACGCTAAGGTCTGCTGGCATTAAAATTAATGCTAACTTTGCTGAAATTTATGAGCATCTAAGTGGTGATAGCGCCGCTTTGTCTTCTAAAATCTTTATGGAAGATAGTTCAATTGTATTTGAAGGACCTTTAGCTGATGACTATGAAACAAGATTGCATGCGGTAAATCCTACAGCTGATCGTAGTATTCAATTACCAAATGCTGATGGTGTTATCACATTAAATACTGCTACTCAGACTCTCACAAATAAATCATTAACATCACCAAGCATTGTTACACCAAAAATTACAACTAGTATTAATGATGTTAATGGAAACGAATTAATTAAGTTAAGTGCAACAAGTAGTGCAGTTAATGAAATCACAGTTGTAAATGCAGCGAGTGGCAATAATCCACAAGTAAATGCAACAGGTTCAGGTACAAACATTAATTTGAATTTAAATGCAAAGGGTACCGGTTCAGTTGAAATAAGTAAAGCAGCATTTGAATCAGTTGAAATATCTGCGGATGGTGCAGCCTCTGCAAATGCAACTTATATTATTTGTAATAAAGCTTCAGCTCTTGCTGTTTCTCTTGCAGATGGTACAACAACTGGTGAATATAAAATTTTTACAAACAAAGGTTTAGGTACTACAACGGTCACGCCAACAAATTTTGCAAATGGAACAAGTTTTGCATTAGCACAATATGAAGGTGCACAATGTGTATGGGATGGATCGAATTGGTACTTAGTAGGAAATCAAAGCGTAACAACGGTAGTGTAATATGTCAGCAATTGTAACAGACCCATTAAAAAAATATTATCAAACTCTTGTCTTTAATGAAATAAGTAGTTCAACAGACAGCAATGAATTTTTCATTGGTATTGGTAAATCAGATGACTATAACGCAACAGATACAGTTGTCAATCCTGTTAGAACACTTGAAGAAGAAAGAGAATTAAGAAATAATTTATCTTCAATTAAAAAAATAACTGCACAATCATTTGTTGTTCCAAGATACAATTGGTCATCGGGTGCAATTTATTCTTCATGGTCAGATAATCAAACTGGTTATCCAACAAATTCATATTACGTATTGACCGAGGATAACGAAGTTTATATTTGTTTAAAACAAGGTAAATCTGCAACAGGTGCAGCAAATACTTCAATTGTAAAACCAAGTTATTCAGATGCTGGTGTATCTGAAACTTCATCGTTCGAAACATCTGATGGATACGTTTGGAAATTATGTTATGCTATTTCAGCTGGTAAGGCAGCAGACTTCTTATCTGCAACTTATATGCCAGTACAAGATATTACAATTGACTCTTCTAGTGCTAATACATTTGAATTACAACAATTAAACGTTCAAAATGGTTCTACTCCAGGTCAAATTATTGGTGTTGAAATTGTTGATGGAGGTACAGGTTATACTTCGGCTCCTGCAATTACATTTAAAGGTAATGGTAGTGGTGCTTCTGCAACAGCTACAATTTCTGGTGGAACAATTGTTAAAGTTGAAATGGACGATGATTCTGCTTCATTAGGTAGTGGATATGATTTTGCTTCTGCAACAATATCTGGTACAGGTTCATTAAGACCTATTATTGGTCCAAGAGATGGTATTGGAAAGAGTTCTATTAATGATCTTAAATCATCTTCATTAATGTTTAACATTCGTCCAGATGGTACTGAAGGTGATACATTTAATGTTAATAATGACTTTAGACAAATTTCATTCTTTAAGAATCTTGAACTTACAGATTCAGCAGCTGCTGGTCCATTATTCAAAGGTACTTCAGCAAATACAAATAGATATTTAACACTTACCGGAACTATTACTGCTTCTGGTTTTGCGGTTGATGAAGTTATCACAGGTGGTACTTCAGGTGTAACTGCTTATATTGATGAACTAGATAGTGCTAATGGTAATAAGATCTGGTTCCATCAAAATAGTAACAATGTTGCCGGTGTATTTACAGATGGTGAATCATTAAGTGGTAGTGCTTCTGGTTCAGGTACTGTTGATAGCGGAGATAAATATTCTACAATAGATATTTACAGTGGTGATTTACTTTATATTGAAAATAGATCACGTGTAATTAGATCAGCATCACAACAAGAAGATATTAAAATTGTAATTACGGTATAAGATAATGGCGAATACATTAACAACAACTACTTTCTCATCTACATATAAAGACGATTTTAGAGATAGCGATAACTATCATAGAATCTTATTTAATAGTGGTAAGGCTCTTCAAGCAAGAGAACTTACTCAGATGCAAACTATTATTCAAAAAGAAATCGAAAGATTCGGTAGTAATGTATTTAAAGAAGGTGCTATTGTAAAACCAGCTGGTGTTTCTCTTGATGTTTTTGAATATATCAAATTAGCATCCGGTGAATTACCTAGTGATAGTGCAAGTATTATTGGTAAAACATTTACGGTTGCTGCTCCTGCTGCTCAATTACAAGTTAAAGTTCTTGGAATTATTGCGGCTGAAAATTCAGATCCTGATACATTAATTGTACAATATGAATCAACTTCTGCTGGTACATCTGGTGCTTCAGCGATTAGAGTTGGTAACACTCAAACATTACAAAATTCTACTTTAGGCTCTGGCTATGATATGATTACGGCTGCTACAGGTGCGGCTGGTCAAGGTCTAAGATTAGCAGTTGGTGAAGGTGTCATCTATGCTAGAGGACATTTCATCTTTGTAGAAAAACAAACAATTTATCCTTCTAAATATTCATTAACAGCTGAAGAAGATATTGGTTATAAAGTTACACAAGATGTTGTAACTGTAGATGATACTAATGCATTATATGACAATCAAGGTTCATCTCCAAACTTAGCTGCTCCAGGTGCAGATAGATATCGTATTACATTAACTCTTACGAAGAGATCTGATTTAACTGCATCAGATAATTTTGTTTATCTATTAAGAGTAAAAGATAAAGAGATTGCAGATAAATCTACAACTGTAAATTCTTATAATATATTAAATAATTCATTAGCATTAAGAACAAAAGAAGAGTCAGGCGATTATATTTCTAAGTCTATGACTGCTAAGTTTAATGATTTAAATGATTCAAATTTAGAATTAGAAGTTAGTGATGGTGTTTATTATATTGATGGTTATAGAGTTGCATTAGACGCAACTAAAATTACTGTTCCAAAAGCACAAGATACTATCACACTAAACAACGAAACAATTGTTGCTCAATATGGTAACTATGTATTATGTGATCCTGCAGATAATAAAGGTATCCCAAATATTAATACATTCCAAAAAGTTAATTTAAGATCTGCTGCTGATTATGGTGGATCTACAATTGGTACTGCAAGAGTTAGAGCAATCGAAGAATTAGGGGCAAATCAAGCATTATATTTGTTTGATGTTCAAATGAATAGTGGACAATCATTTGGTTCAACAAGATCACTTGGTACTGGTGCTTCAGATTATATGAATGCAGTAGTTGAAGATGGTTTAGTTGCATTAAAGAATACTGCACAAAATGATCTTCTATTCCCATTACCAAATCAAAGACCAACACAAACTGGTCAATCATATGATGCAATTACTGTACAAGAAAGATATACATTTACAACAGACGGTTCGGGTAATGCTTCGGCAATTTCAGTTACATCTGGTACATTTACAAATGTTGGTTCATGGGTAGTTTCAAGAACAGATTCATCAATTGATGATTCAATTACAATTACACCAAATGGTGCAAGTACTGCATTTAGTGTTTCTGGTGGCGATGCTTCACAAACTTATGAAGTAATTGCAAGAGTAAATAAATCTTCACCAGCTAAGAGAAGTAAAACATTAACTGAAACAACCAAAACAATTGCATGGCCAGGTGATGCATTAACAGATGCTGCTGGTAATAACTATATTGATTTAGGTGTAACAGACATTTATTCAGTTTCTGCTGTTAAATTAACAGATTCAGATGGTTCAGATATTAGTACTAACTTTACTATTGATAATGGTCAAAGAGATAACTTCTATGGATTTGGTAGAGTAGTTCAAAAAGGTGGTACAACAATTCCTACATCGGATATTTTTGTAAGATTTAAATATTTCCAACATGGTACAAGTGGAAATTTCTTTGATGTAACATCATATAATCCTTCAGAAGTTAGTTACGAAAATATTCCTAGTCATACACAAAATGATGGAACAGTTATTTCATTAAGAGATGTAATTGACTTTAGATTAAATGCTGCTGGTTCAGCTGCTTCATATACATTTGATTCGAATGGTTATGGTGGTGATCAATTCTTATTACCTACAAATACATCTACATTTACTGGTGATATTATTTACTATATGCCACGTAGCGATAGATTAGTTGCTGTTCCTGGTGCTAAAGATGATGTTAATATTCCTGGTTCATATAAAGTTGTTTCTGGTGTATCTGATTTAGATCCTAAATATCCAGCTGTTCCTACTACAACAATGAACTTAATGAATATCGATTTTAATCCATATACATTAAATGAATCAGATTTAAGTACAACACTTATTCCTAATAAGAAATTCCAAATGAAAGATATTGCTGAATTAGAACAGCGTATCGATGCATTACAAGAATTAACTACATTAAGTCTATTAGAACTTAATACTACAACTTTATCAGTAGTTGATTCAAATGGTAATCCAAGAACTAAAGCAGGTTTCTTGGTTGATAACTTTAAAGATTATGCATTCTCTGCAATTGATCGTTCAGAGTATCGTGCAAGTATTGATGATCTTGAAGGTTTATTAACTGTAGAACAATTTGCAACAAATACAAGATTAATTTATGATTCAGCAGATGCTTCAACAACAACTGAAAGAAGAGGTGATTTAGTTACACTTCCAATTTCATCACATGAAACGTTTATTAATCAAAACCTTGCAACTGGTGCAATCAATGTTAATCCTTTTGAGGTTATTACAAACTTAGGTGATCTTACAATTTCTCCATCATCTGATGAATGGGTTGAAACAAAGTATGATCCAGATAGAGTTGTTAATGAAACTCAAATAAGAACAAGTAGAAGAACAACAAGTAATAACTTAGCTACTTGGAGAAATCAATGGATAGGTAGTCCAGTTGGTAATACAGTTACTATTCGTGGTAAAGTTACTACTCGTAGAGAAATTATTGAAGATAGAAGAATTGATATTACTATCATTCCATTTATGAGATCACGTTTAGTTAGATTTAAAGCACAAGGTTTAAAACCAAATACTAAACATTTTGCATTCTTTAATACCGTACGTATTGATGATTATATCAGAGAAGAATCTTCATTCTTAAGATATGGTATTAGCGGACAAGATACAAGTAATCAATATACAAATAGTACTTCTCATCCAGATGGTGCAACAGATTTAATATCAGATGCTACTGGTGAGATTAACGGTTCATTTATTGTTCCAAGTAATAGCACATTAAAATTCAGAACAGGTTCAAAAGAATTTAAGTTATTAGATATTTCTTTTAACGATGAATCAAATGCAACATCTAAAGCTGCTGCAACATATACCTCAACTGGTATTTTAGAAACAAGACAAAGAACAATTAGATCTACAAGAATTGAAGAAAGAACTAATGTAACTCGAGTATTTCCACCACCGTCAGATCCTATTGCTGAAACATTCTATATTAGTGGTAAGGAATATCCTAATGGTTTATTCATTAGTAAAGCAGATCTTTTCTTTTCAGCTAAAGATTCTGTTAAACCAGTTAAATGTGAAATTAGAGCAGTTGAAAATGGTGTTCCAGTTGGTGGTCCATTACCTGGTGCATTTACTTATGTTGCATCTGCTGATGTTAACATTCCATCAAATCCAGCATTATTAAGTTCTATTCAATCTGCCGCAACTACATTTACATTTGAAGAGCCGGTTTATTTACTACCTGATAGAGAATATGCTATCGTAGTTAAATCAGATGGTTCAACAGATTATAGTGCTTATGTTGCTGAAATGAATGAGTTCCAATTAGGTTCAACTGAATTAAAGATTGATCGTCAACCTACAATGGGTTCATTGTTTAGTTCACAAAATGGATATACATGGACACCTGATCAAACAAGAGATTTAATGTTTAAACTTTATAGAGCCGAGTTCTCATCTAGCGCTTCTGCTATTATTGAGAATGCTAGTGCTCCATCTAATCTTCTTGCACCTAATCCGTTCTCAATGATTTCATCAGATGCTACAGTAAGAGTATTCCATGAAGGTCATGGATTTAATAAGAATGATAAAGTATTCATTAGCGGTTTAACACCTACTACTACTTATGCTGGAATGCTTGGATCAAGTTTAAATGGTACAAGAACTGTTACAGCAGTTGATTGGACAGGATATACGTTTGAAGCTGATTCAAATGCTACTAGTACAATTAGAACTGGTGGTGATGCAGTTATTGCATCTCAAAACGTAGTATTTGATGCTTATGTTCCTACAGTACAAACATTGATTCCAGATGAAACAAGTATTTTAGGTAAGATTAAACTAACATCTGGTTTATCTTACGCAGGTAATAGAAATCTATCAACAAGTAGTATTGGTAAAGATACTACATTTAAGACTATTACATTGAATGATTTCAATTTCAATAATTCACCAAAAACTATTTTAACTGATTCAAATGAAACAGCATATATTTCTGGTAATAAATCAGTAACTTTACAATTAGATTTATCTACAACAGATACTAAAGTATCACCAATTGTTGATTTACAGAGATTATCATTAACTACATTTGAAAATGTTATTGATAAACAAGATTCATCTTCAACTAATGGTTATAATGTTCCACTTAGCATTGTTGATGAAACACATCCAACAGATGGTACACACGCTGCTAAACATATAACATCTCCAGTAACACTTGCTGATCAAGCAGTTGGATTGAAGATTTTATTTGGTGCTAATAGACCATCAGCTGCTGGATTTAGAGTTTACTATAAGACTGGTGCTTCGGATGATAATTTAAATGAAATCAATTGGGTTGAATTAGCAGAAAGTACAAATAATCCTGCTGATGAAATTAAAACAGTTTATAGAGAATATGAATATCTTGCTGGTGGAACTGGTGGTAATTTAAATTCATTTACTCAGTTCCAAGTTAAGATTGTAATGACTTCTACTAATTCTTCTAAGATTCCTACAATTAAGGATCTAAGAACAATTGCGATGGTAACATAATGAATAAATATATACCAGTAGAAGGACATCCAGGATTTGTTAGAGATAAAACTTCTGGAGCTATATTAAACACAAATACTTCTGAAATGCAAACAGCAAGAAAAGCAAAGAAAGCTTGGAAAGAAAGAGAAGAAGAATTGAATAGTTTAAGAGAGGACGTTGCGGCAATGAAAGCAATGCTAGCACAATTAATAGAGAAATAATATGGCAGTTACAACAATTAATTCGACAGATCCAGTATTAACTCTGGTAACTAAAACAAATACTATATCGTCTAATTTAGGTGATATAGATACGCTTACAAATGGTGAAGCTAATTTAGTACTTGCGATTAATAATCTAGATTCTGATATTTCAGCCGCTGTTGGTACAGGTGGTGGATCAGGTGTAAGTATTGCTACATTAGATTCTGATCTTGGTACTGTTACACAATTGGTAACAAATACTAAAAATTCAGTTGTTGGTGCTATTAACTATCTTGATTCAGATAAGATTGGTGCATTAACTAGTTTAAATACAACAGCTAAATCATCATTAGTTGCTGCTATCAATGAAGTAAATATTTCTCAATCTGCATTTAATGAGGCTTCAGAGATACGTGCAATATTCTCATCTGGTGCTGGTCTTTCATATGATTCTGCTTCTGGTCAATTCATTGCAAGTAGTATTACATCAGCACAGTTTAGTAGTCCAGTAACTTTATTAATTAAAAACTCTGCAGGAACAACACTCAAAACAATTAAATCACCAGGATCATAAATTATGGCTGTTAGGCGACCTTTGATAAATGATGGAAATAATCTCCGTGAAATGACTGACGTTGAAATCTCTTCAGAAAAAACACGTTGTGCAGAATTATATAGATCAGATCCTTCAGTAACATTAAGTGTAGTAAGTTCAGGTGGTAATCTTGGAACTTATTATGATACGACTACAAGCTGGTTCATATTCAACAAATGCTTCATCTTTTCCAAGTGAAGGAAGTACTGCTGAACCTTCAACAGTAAGTGTTACATACTCAAGATTGAATCAAAATCTTGCTAGTTTAACTGCTCCAGCAGATACTGATAATAAAAGATTTCCAGTTTACTATGATGGAAGTAATATTGTATCAATGACATTAACTGATATGTATGATACATTTATTAAAGATGCAATTACTTCTGTTTATACAGATTATTATTATCTCTATAATGCAGCTGCATTAGG
>Ga0255772_10006613_pt1 | contig 10534 bp, 8 predicted proteins | sample 071ome_34_FD_179970 | JGI IMG/M metagenome (GOLD analysis project Ga0255772, IMG submission 179970) | Coastal salt marsh microbial communities from the Groves Creek Marsh, Skidaway Island, Georgia - 071411BT metaG (version 2) | ecosystem: Environmental > Aquatic > Marine > Intertidal zone > Salt... | reverse complement strand
TTCTTGCTTCAGCTTACTCATCCTACGTCGCAGCGCAGATCGCAGCGCTAGCGGCTGGACCCGGTGACGAATTGGGCTCGAACGTAAGCGAAGCGCTGTCTGCTTATACCGATTTGTTTGACCAGTTGCTCAACATTGGACTGGTTGGTGCGGCAGTGTTGTTTGTGCTGTCACCATTACTCAAGCGCATGATGCACGGTATTCGCTAGCTACGCTGGCGCCGCCTCCGGTATGGGCTGGCTCCGCGCCTTGCGTGCCTCGCGTCGCTGTCGCCAGTCGTATCCAATCAGATACATCGCCGGCACCAGAAGCAGACTCACAAAAAGCGCGAAGAACACGCCAAAAGCCAGAGACAACACGGCTGGCTTGAGGAACTGCGCGCTGGTGGATTGCTCGGCCATGATAGGGATGAGCCCCACGAATGTGGTCACCGTCGTCAGAAAAATAGGCCGGAAACGACTGACCGCGGACTCCAATACAGCATCGGGAGGGGAGGTACCCTCCTGCTCGAGGCGGCGAACATAATCGATCAGCACGAGATTGTCGTTAATCACCACGCCGGCCGCTGCGCCGATACCAAAATACGAAAACATGGCCATGGGTTGATTAAAAATCAAATGCCCAAATACAGCCCCCATAAAACCAAACGGCATAGCGGTCATAATCAGTAGCGGCAGACTGTAGGATCGAAACGCCACCGCAATCAGCGCGTAAATGACAAACAGTGCAATGGTATAGAGCGCTGCTATCTCGCTGAAAAACTCGGCCTCGGCCTCTTGCGAACCGCCTTTCAGGATCTTCAGCCCGGGGTAAGCCGCGGCCAAGGTGGGCAGATACTCCTCTCTCACCGCCCGATTGATCTCGCCAAGCGACTCGGGCTCCACTGTCGCTCTCACAGTAACCACCCGCGCTCCGTTGCGTCGGGTGATACGACGCGTTGCTTGCCCCACTTCTACGTCAGCCACCGACAGTAAAGGCAGTAGCCTGCCATCAGGCGTCCGGATGCGAACATCCTCAAACGAGCCGAGCGAACCCCGCGCCGTCTCAGGGTAACGAACCATAACTCTCACGTCGCCATTCTCTCGCGGTAACCGTTGCACTTCTTCGCCGTAAAACGCCTGACGCACCTGCATCGACACATCACCCAAGGTCACTCCCAGCTTCTCTGCGCCGGGCTTCAGATGAAAACGCAGCTCGGGCAGGGAGCCCCATTGGTCATCGCGGATAAAATAGGTTTTGTCGTAACCGGCAAGGTGTTGTTGCAAGGTTCGGCTCGCCGCATTCAGCGTATCCAGATCCTCATGCTGCAACAAAAGCGTGATACTGGCTTCACTGTCGCTCAGGGTGTAGTTCACTTTAACCTCATCGGCGTCGGGTATATCCCCAACCAGATCCGAAAAGCGCTCGGCGGTTTCCTTGGCGCTGAGGTGCCGCTGCCCTGGGGGAGCCAACTGAACGATGGCAATAACATCCCCTCGCCGGGCACGGGTATACCAGCTCTCTATCAACTCACCTGTACCCACACCCGCGTCGGCCTCTGCATTCACCTCCTCCGCCAGCTTTTTCTCAGCGCGCTGTAGCTGTGCAAGCACCTCCATCGATCGGTTGTAGGGCGTGCCGGGAGGCAAACGTACATTGATATAGACTTCCTCGCTTTCCACCTGAGGCGAGAAAAAGAATTTAACCCACCCACTGGTGAACAAGCCCAGCGACACCAGAAAAAGGGAAAAGAACACCGCTGCCGTGGTGTACCGCCGGGCCAGACAGGTTTCCAGAAAGGGGCGGTATACCGTGACTGCAAAATGGACAATGCCGTCGGCTATCCGCTGCTGACGCAAACGCCAACCGCTCGTGGGCAGCTCGGTTTGGAGTCGGCGTAAGTGACTCGGCAGAATCAGGAACGCCTCAATCAGCGAAAAAAGCAACGCCAGCGAAATCACGACTGACAGCTGCCTCGTAAACTGCGCGGTAACGCCCGACACAAACAGCCAAGGTGCAAAAGCAACCATCGTGGTGAGCACTGCAAAAATCACCGGCCGACTCACGGCAAATGCCCCTGCCACCGCCGCTTCATCGCCGCTCATTCCCCGCTGATGAACGTGATGGTGGATACTCTCCCCCACCACAATTGCGTCATCCACCACGATTCCCAACACTAGCAGGAAGGCAAACGTCGATAACAAGTTGAGGGAAACGTCGTTTGCCGGCAATAACGCAAACGCCCCGAGAAAGCTCACGCCAATCCCGACAGTCACCCACAGGGCCACCTTGGGCTCGAGCGTGAGAATCAAGACAACGAACACCAGCAACAACCCGAGAATGGAAGACTCCGCAATGAGCTCCATACGGCTCTTGTAAATATCAGCGGTGTCTGACCACAGCTCGAGTTCAACTCCCACCGGCAATGACGGGCGAGTTTCATCAATCCACTCGCGGACCGTCTCGCTTGCCCTGACAACCTGCATGTCGTCTGTGGATTTCGCCTGAAGCAGGACAGCCGGCTTACCGTTGAGCGTTGCGAGAATTTCATTCTGCTCGAAGCCATCAATCACCGTCGCCACATCGATCACTCGAACTTTGCCGCCATCTGCGGTCTGACGAATGACGATTTGCTCAAAGTCTTCCTGAGTGTCGGCTAAATTTTCAGCGCGAAGCTGTACATCGCCGGTTTGGGTGCGCACCTCCCCCACCGACACATTCATCGAGTCGCGACGAATCGCCGTTGCGACATCGGAAAAACCCAAACCATAAGTGCGGAGCGCTCTCTCAGAGAGCTCAATAGTGACTTCCTCTCGACGCGATCCGAACACGTCAACCTGCGAGAGGTAGGGCAGCGCCGCCATTTCATTGCGCAACCGATTCGCCAACCGTGTGAGCGCCCGCTCCCCAACCTCCCCGACAACCGCAACGCGGATCATTTCCTGACGCCATTCGAAGCGCCTTACTCTGGGATTTTCGAGGTCTCTGGGGAACGACGTGATTGAGTCGACCGCATTCTTGACGTCATTGAGGAATGTATTGAGATCCACTCCCGGAAAAGTTTGCACAGTGAGAGAACCAAAGCTCTCCCGGGATTCAGAGGTGATGCGATAAACATTGGAGACATTCTTGAGCGCCTCCTCTACCCGCTGTATGACCTGTTGCTCGACCTCTTTAGGCGACGCGCCGGGCCAGATCAGTTCTACCTGCACAATGTCCGGCTGGACAGAGGGAAACGCTTCTTTCTCGATGTCTCTCAGGCCCAACCAACCCGCAGTCACGATAATGAGCATGACGAGATTGGCAGCAACCGGATTGCGCACCCACCAACGAATCAGGCTTTCCATAGGGTATTTCTCAAGCTTCGTTGTCTTGTGAGCTGCTCTTGGGTATTGGGTTCCCAACGACCGCCGTTGAGTCCATCGCCTCGAGTCGCATGCCTCTGACCGGGTTGCGGATCGCAGATATGATCACTTGCTCACCGGCTTCAACCCCGGCACCCAACAGAACGGTATCGCGGTTGCGATGAACCACCTCAACCTGACGAATATCCAGCAATCCCTCGCCGCTCAACACAAACACTTCGTTTCCGGCCCTCAGGCCCTCGGCTGCGATCTGAATGGCGTCAATAATGGGGCGACCCTCGATTTCGGCATCCACATACAGCCCCACCGCAAGAGGCATGCCCTGAATCGAGGCATCGCCATAGGGATCCTGCACGCGGACGGTACCGTAAACCGTTCTCGTGGTGGGATCGATTGCCGCGTCCAGCCGCACCAGAGCGGCCTGCCAGCGATAGGTAACGCCGCCGATTTCGCCCGACAACACGACAGGCAATGCGCCGTCTGTATCGCCAGAGAAACCGATGGGGATGCCAAGCGAGGCGAGCTGCCTATCGGTCAGCGCCAGTCGCACTTCGGCAACATCGGTACCAAACACAGTGCCGAGCACTTTACCGGGGCTGACAAACTGCCCAAGATCCGCTGATTGGCTTTGCACCCGCCCGCGAAATGGCAAGCTGATTTGAGTGCGTTCCAGGTTCGTCTGCGCCAGTGAGAGCGCCGTCTCGGCGGCCTTGACCGCGGCCTCTGCACGCGCCACCTGAGGCTGCTTCAGTGCCAATGGCGAAGGGTTCTTCTGCCCGGCCAATTGTTTTCTCGCCACATCCGCATCGGCCACTGCCTGCTCCAGATCAACCTTCGCCGCAGCCAGCCGGGCAAAGCGTTCATCCACCGCGGCAAGGTAGTCAGTATTCTCTATGCTCAGGAGCACCTCACCCGGAGCAAACTCTCCGCCCTCAATAAAGGCGGGTGCGATCGAATCGATCCGTCCTCCCACCTGCGCGACCAACTGGGTTCGGACACCCGGACGCACTTCACCGTAGGCGACCACTATGGGCCGGGAAGCGGCGCGAATGGCAGGTGCCACCTCCACGCTAACGGGACGGGGGGGCTCAATATTGGGAACGGGCCTCGGCTTGGTTACCTGCAACAGTGCGAAAATCGCAATACCGGCGAAACCAATGCCAACTGGCCAAGCTGCTCGCCGCAATGTGGCGATCATGTCTCTCTCCTTGATACGGCCATCCCTGGGGCCTCGCCGCGCGGGGTCATCAAGCAACCGTCTCGCGCAGTCTTAAAGGCTTACCCAAGCAAGTTCTCAGGGGGCGCAATGGTATCGCGTCCGCGGGGTGTGCTCCATGGGGATAAGTCGCATTTGATGAGTTATCACGCTACGGGGTGGATCGCCACTCCACGATACTGCGCACCCTCAGCTACAGCACGACCGTCAACGCCGCGGTGTTGGGCGCGCTCAAGCGCCACGATTGTGCAAACAAGTACCGCCCGAGCTTACCCTCGTCCGACACAAGACTTGCTAACCTTGCCACCTCACCAAGATCTGACAGAGATAAGCGTATGAACAACCGAGACTTTGAGATCATCCTTTACGGCGCAACGGGTTTCACTGGCCGGTTGGTCGCAGCGTATCTGGCCAGCGAACACACCGATTTGAAATGGGCAATCGCCGGTCGGAATTTGGGCAAGCTGGAGCAACTGCGCGACGAGCTGGGGATGGCGGAATTACCCATCCTCACTGCGGACAGTGGCGACGCCGCGCAACTGGAAACCATGGTGAGTCAGGCGTCGACCGTGATCAGCACCGTGGGGCCGTATGCACAATACGGCACGCAGCTGTTGGAAGCTTGCGCCCAAAGTGGCACTCACTACTGCGACCTCACCGGTGAAGCGCAGTGGATGGCAGCGGTGTTCGAGCGCATCAACCCCATCGCCCAAGCCAGCGGCGCGCGTCTCGTGCATTGCTGCGGTTTTGATTCGATCCCATCGGATCTATCAGTTTATTTCCTGCAACAACAGTTCAAGGCACGCTTTGGCCACTATGCTCATCGCGTGTCGGGGCGCATGGGTCGGGCCGCGGGGGGCGTGAGTGGTGGCACGGTAGCCAGTCTGATGTACGTGGCCGAGCAGGCCTCCAAAGATGCACTTATCCGCCAGACAGTGATGAACCCCTACGCGCTCTATCCGGCCAGCATCGATCCCGGCAAGGACACGCCGGATCAGACCGGCATCGCTTGGGACGACGACTTCAACTCCTGGACCGGTCCTTTTGTCATGGCAGCAATCAACACCAAAGTAGTCAGGCGCTCCAATGCCCTGGCTGGACTGCCATATGGTGCGGATTTCCGTTACGACGAGTCCCAGCTTTGCAGCAGCCGCACCAAAGCGCTCCTCAGTGCGGGCGGTTTGGGCGCGGTGATGGCCGGCACCTTCTTCTCGCCGACTCGCGCGTTACTCAAAAGAATGCTGCCAGATCCCGGTGAGGGTCCCAGCGAAACAGTGCGCGAAAACGGATTTTTCGAATTTTGGGCGCATGGTTCAGATGGCGAGCATCATCTGAGAGTCAAAGTCGCTGGAGAGCGCGACCCCGGCTACGGCGCAACATCAAGAATGCTGGCCCAATCCGGGCTATGCCTCGCCCGCGATACGCTCTCAGTGCCGGGCGGTATCTGGACACCCGCCAGCGCGATGGGAGACGCCCTGCTAGCGAGATTGCCGCAGGTGGATATCCAATTCAGCGTAGTAGAGGAAATCGCATAGCGCACAATTTCCGGGGAATCCGACCGGTTGCGGCACCCTCCATCAAACAACATAAATAGCCTGCCGAAACTGAATGATCTTTACAGAACAGGCAAAAAAAAAGCCGCCCACAGGGCGGCTCATCACTTGGCCACGTTTTTATTATTTTGCCGGTTCGTACTTAAACTTCTGGCCGCTAAGGGTTGCCTCATACATCAGACCGCCCTTGGCAATGGTAAAAACCGCCATACCGCTGCGGCTGTCGTAGCTTTCTTCGGTCACGGTGTTCAAACGCGCATCTGTGCCCGCAGAAGCCGAACCCGACCCTCCCGTAGAGGTTTGCGCTGAGGCGCCCGCAGTCAACGCCACCGCGCTGGCCTGCGCGCCAAACTCAAAATTGCCCGATGAGAAATCATTAAAAGCGCTTGCGTCTCTGAAAAAGATAATCTGGCTGTATGCCTGTCCACCCAGCTGCAAGCCATACGAGACCTGAGACATGCTGGTGAGCCCGACGCGCTTGCCGCCAACATAAACGCCGCCTTTTCCGTAAGCACCACCGATACCGATTCCGCCCTTTCCAATAGACGGAAAAACCGCATAGCCATGGGCTGAATCGATCATCCCACCCGTGCCCGCATTGCGGAATAGCTCTACTGTCTCTTTCTCCTTAGACTCATCCGCCCAACCGGCCGGCGCAACGAATGTCAGCAAAGACAGCGCCACTGCAAAGATTGTCTTCATGGGGTTTCTCCTGATTTTACGTCGGGAGCCAAGAGTGTAACCCAAGCGGCGGCGGGACAATTGTGCAGAAGATGACAACGGCGCGAAGGCGCTCGCGGTCTGACAACGCCAGAATCGGCAGCAGCGCTACCTAACACTTCCCCGGTGTCAGGGCGCGGCTTACCAGGGAATCGCCTCTCCCCGCCAGTCGAGGTAGCTTAAATCTCCGTCAATCGCAGCTTGCTCCAGAACCTGATCCAGCGCTTCTGCAGCACGCGACGGACTGAGCAGTGCGTCAGGATCGACACTCCCCTGAAAAGGCTTGGACAACGGCGTATCGACAGTGCCCGGGTGATAGGCGATTAATTTGGCCGAGGCATTCAATCGCCGAAGCTCCAGGGCCGCACATTTCAGCATCATGTTGAGGGCGGCCTTGCTGCCACGGTAGCTATACCAACCACCCAGACGATTGTCGCCGATGCTGCCCACTCTGGCTGATAGGACAGCTATTCGAGGCGCAGTGCTTTCCTTGAGCACCGGTGATAGCGAAGCCAATACGCGCATGGGTAAAAACGTATTGACTTCGAAGATCTCGCGCATCGCTCCGAGCTCGAGTTGGCCCAGCGCACGCTCGGGCCGATACCCCTCCCCCTGTAATACTCCGTTACAGATCACAAGACGCACGATGTCCGCGCCCTGCGATCGCAATGTTTCTGCCAATGCATTCAGAGCTGGATCACTGTAATCACAGTCATCGAACTGCACCAATGTCCCTGACAACGTGCTTGGCGGTGCCGATTTGGGTCGGGCGACCGCCATGATGGGTCTCTTTCCGGTAGCGGCCCAGCGCTCAATCAATGCACCACCTATGCCACTGCCTGCACCCACAACCAGATCTATCTCCACGCTGACTTCCTCCGTCTTCGTCCTCTTACTCGGGTCAAGCTGATATTGCGTTACGCTATCCGATCTTATTACGGCAGGAATCAGTGATAGATGACTTCACACAAACGGGTGGCCTTTATCGGGCTCGGCGCGATGGGGTACCCCATGGCAGGACACCTTGCCCAATCCGGGCATGACGTCACTGTATTTAATCGCACGACCCGGCGCGCAATGGACTGGCAGGCTGAGCACGATGGCAAGGTCGCTCACACCCCGGCAGAGGCTGCTATCGATCAAGACGCAGTCATACTCTGCGTTGGCAATGATGATGATGTAGAAGAGGTGACTACAGGGTCAGACGGCGCGCTGAACACCCTCAGCGAGGGGGCGCTTATCGTTGATCACACCACAACCTCAGAGGCGCTGGCTATCGCATTGGCAGCGGCCGCCGCAGAACGAGGCGTCGCTTTTTTAGACGCGCCCGTATCGGGCGGCGAAATCGGCGCACAAAATGGCGTGTTGACGGTCATGGTCGGCGCCGAAGAAACCGCCTTTATCGATGCGCTGCCGCTGATCAACTGTTACGCCAAAAGCGTGCGTCGCATGGGACCGGTAGGAACGGGCCAGCTGACAAAAATGGTCAACCAGATATGCATTGCGGGGCTCCTCCAGAGCTTGTCAGAAGGTATTCACTTTGCCGAGCTGGCGGGTCTGGATGTCGAGGGCGTGATCGAGGTGATTTCACAAGGAGCTGCCCAGTCCTGGCAGATGAACAATCGCGCAGACACCATGATTGCAGGGCAATTCGATTTCGGTTTCGCGGTTGACTGGATGCGTAAAGACCTCGGCATCGCTATTGCCGCTGCCCGCGAAGTGGGCGCCGAGGTGCCGGTAACCGAACTGGTGGATCGGTTTTACGCTGATGTTCAGTCACTGGGGGGCAATCGCTGGGATACCTCCAGTTTGATCGCCCGCTTACGCGCTAACTGACCGGGAAAACCATCATTACAGTGCACAGGTGGGCGCACTTGGTCCGCTATAGCGCTCCCGGGAAGGCACCGCCGTCAAGCAGAATATTCTGTCCGATAACGAAACCCGCTTTCTCCGAACAGAGCCAGGCGCAGGCGGCGCCAAATTCTTCGGCCGTACCAAAGCGACCAGCCGGGACCGTGGCTATGCGGGCAGCGCGTGCTTCTTCCTCGCTAATTCCTCGGGCACCCGCATCGACTTTATCCAACATGGCCAAACGATCAGTGTCGTGCAAACCCGGTAATAAATTATTGATGGTGACTCCGGTTCCCGCCACTTGCCTCGATACACCGGCCACATATCCGGTGAGTCCTGACCGAGCGGTATTGGAGAGGCCCAGCACGGGAATAGGTGCCTTCACCGCAACGCTGGTGATATTGACAATACGACCCCAACCCCTGTCGATCATGGATGGTAGCAGCGCCTTAATCAGCGCAATGGGCGTTAGCAGGTTGGCGTCGAAAGCAGAAATGAAATCATCTCGATTCCAATCCGACCACATACCAGGGGGCGGCCCGCCCGCGTTGGTAACCAGTATGTCCACCTCCCCTGCCGCCGCCAGCACTTCGGCCTGCCCTGACTCTGTGGTGATATCTGCCGCCACGGTCACGACGTCCACGCCAAACTGCTGGCGAATCGCGCCCGCAGTCGCATCCAACGCCTCGGCTCCGCGGGCATTGAGGACCAAACTCACGCCTTCTCCTGCCAGCGCCTCTGCACAACCCCTCCCCAAACCCTTTGAGGAGGCGCATACGAGTGCACGACGACCTTGAATGCCCAAATCCATAACGGGTGACTCCTGATTGATGCCCAGTATCGCCCTGATTATCTGCTATCTCGCCCCTTAAGTGCGAGCGGTCAACTTCGTCGCGCTTCAGGGGAAACCGGCTCCTGAAAAGGCTACACTGCCACCCTCAGCTGCCGCCGTTCAATTCTGAAGGTGCGCCCCACACCAGCGCGGGAATTACCTGATGCCAAATCCTCCTTTTTGGGAAACCAAGTCACTTGAGGAGATGTCGGATGCCGAGTGGGAAATGCTCTGCGATGGGTGTGGTCAGTGCTGTTTGCACAAGCTCATCAATGAAGAAACGGCCGATATTTTTTACACGCGGGTGGCTTGCCGATTACTCGATACGGAATCAGGCCGCTGCACAGGTTATGACCAACGTCTTGATGAGGTCGAAGATTGCCTTGATGTGCGGCGAATGAGCGCAAGCGAGCTCGCATGGATGCCAAAAACCTGCGCCTACCGGCGCATCCACGAGGGCCAGCCGCTACCTGAATGGCATCCCCTAGTGAGCGGGGATCCTCGCTCTGTTTTCCGAGCGGGGGTCACCGTAGCAGGTCGCGCGGTCAGTGAACGCATGGTCGACCTCGAGCAACTCGAGGCGGAGATTATCGAATGGGTCGAAACTTGAGGGGCTGGCAACAAGCGCATCCGCGCGATCGGCCACGCCGCAACCTGCACAGGGTGCGCCAATGAACCTTGAAGCTGCGCCACAAGCCCGCGATGATGATCGAATACGTTAGCGATCACCGCTTGCACATTGAGAGGGCTGACTATGCAGGACGAAACAACCGCCACGACCACCTCGGGCTACCCCATGCTGGTGGCACTGCCCGTTGCCGTCATTACCGGCGTCTCGGCGGCGTTGGTGCTCGGCGCCATCGCTCTTAAGATTCTGAGCCTGTTGGTAGCTATCCTCGCGCTGATCTGTCTGGCCGGTTTTTATATGGTCGCCCCCAACGAGGGCCGGGTTTTGCAACTCTTCGGCCAATACGTCGGAACTGATCGCGCCCTGGGACTCCGCTGGGCGAATCCATTT
>Ga0255772_10006610_pt1 | contig 10537 bp, 9 predicted proteins | sample 071ome_34_FD_179970 | JGI IMG/M metagenome (GOLD analysis project Ga0255772, IMG submission 179970) | Coastal salt marsh microbial communities from the Groves Creek Marsh, Skidaway Island, Georgia - 071411BT metaG (version 2) | ecosystem: Environmental > Aquatic > Marine > Intertidal zone > Salt... | reverse complement strand
CCCGCGCGATCGACCGAACCGATCGAACCGACGAATCCGCCCGCCCGCCGGGGAAAACAGAACGGAACGGAACGGAACGCGCGACGCGCGATGACGCCGCCGCGCCGTCGAACGAACGAACGAAAGAGAGGTGGGTGGAAAGAAACACCGACGCGACGCGAACGGACAAACGGACGCGAACGGACGAGAGACGAAACGAGACTTTTACGTGAGATGATAGTTAATACTTACCGTAATACCCATAGGTTTAATACTATGTACATGTACGTATTAACACCACATTAATTACCATCTATGTGGTTTTTTGTTTGGTTTCGACGCGCGCGCGTTCGCGCGAAAAAAAATCTTTTCGAAACCACAAAAAAAAGTTTCGAGATTTTTTTTCCCCCAGTCTTCTTTTTGGTTAAGTGTCGGTCGACCCCCTGTTGTGGTTTCTTGAGTCCCGTCCCGTCGTTCGTGGGTTCGTGCGTGGACTGGACGTCCACGGGAATCGGCGCGCGAAAACGCTGAAAACGCGGACGGAACGATCGATCGGGTGGATTGATTGATTGATTGATTGATTGTGTGCCGACGGATCTCGGACGGACGGACGACGCGACGACACACGCTCGCGCGACGACGGACGACGGACGACGGACGAAGAACGACGGACGAAGAACGAGCGATCGTCGCCTTGACTGAGGTTGGACGAGCCCGAACGCATCATCGGTAAATCGCGTAATCGGCACCCGCACGCGTACAGTGGAACCGCATCCGCGTCGGATCACCGGTGATTAGTCGCGAGACGAACGAACGAACGAACGGTACGCGTGAGGGATGCGAACGATGCGAACGGCGGCGACGACGACGACGACGACGACGTGTGGATTGAGCAAGGTGAGGCGGTGGAGGGATGGCGCGACGTCGACGGCGACGGCGGGGCGAGGACGCGGGACGACGACGGGACGGACGAGACTCTCGGCGTACGCGGGGGACGAGTTGACCGCGCGACGAGGGGTGACTTCGTCGTCTAGAGCGCGAGACGTGCGAGCGATGACGAGCTCGGGTCGGTTTGATGCGCGCGCGGTTGGGTCGTCGACGTCAAAGGAAGAAACGGGAAAGATGCGCACGGACGTGGACGACGAGGTGGAGCACACGAGGGTGTCGCTCGACGAACAGTTGGAGCGAGGCGCCAAGCTCGGGGCTGATAAAAAGTACCATCGGACGCGTAAGTTTGCGGCGAAAGACGCGCGTTGCGTCGTTTTGGCGGGTGGAGCGGATGAGACGAACCCGTTGACGCGCGCTAGGGCGAGAAGCGCGGTGCATCTCGGGGGGATTCACCGGTTGATTGACTTTCCGATGAGTAATCTCGTCAATTCGGGCATGCGGCAAATCTACGTCATGACACAGTACAATTCACACTCGTTGATTTCTCACGTCAGCCGATCGTTTCCGGCGGAAATGTTTGGAGGTAACGAAGAGGGTTTCGTCGAGGTTTTGCCGACGACGCAGACGCGAGAGCACGGCTCGACGTGGAGCACGGGGAGCGCAGACTGCGTCGCCCGAGCGCTCTCGCAAGGGTCCCTCACTAAACTTACTCACGAGATACGCATGGAGGATGAGTGCTTGCGTGAACTCGGTTCTTTGACTGAGTGCAAGGCGTTTTATAACGACAAGGTGACCATCGTTTTGGCGGCGGAACAGCTTTACGAGATGGATTTCTCCGCCCTGCTCGAGCAACATTTGCAAACCGAAGCCGACATCACCGTGGCGACGTGCAGCCACGTGAAACCGGAAGAGGCGAAGAGTCTCGGCGTTATGGACATTGATGCGGGAACGGGCAACGTTCTGAGCTTTTTAGAGAAACCATCCGAAGAACAATTGCTCGAGTTTATGCAGTGCACGACGGAGATGGAGCTCAAGGAGTGCACTCTCCACGCCAACATGGGTGTGTACGTCTTCAACAACGCCGCCTTGGAAGAGTTGTTGGCGCAAGCGAGAGACGACAATATGAACCGATATGAGTTTGGTTTGCACGTACTTCCCTATGCGATACAGGCGGGATATCACGTCTCCTCCTTTGTGCACAAAGGTTACTGGAGGCCGATGCGGACGCTCACAGATTACTATAACGCGAACATCGAGCTCGCCACGGGAGGTCCGGCTTCCAAGCTACTTGATGGATCGCGCCAGGTTTACACGAAACCAAATTTCTTGCCACCGTCAACCTTTTTCGGAGAAACCATGATGGAGGGCTCGATTGTTTCCGACGGCTGCGTCATCAAGTCTGGCTCTAAGATTCGCAAATCAATCATCGGTCCGTGCGCCGTAATTGACGAAAACGTTACTTTGGACGGCGTCGTCTTCGTTGGCAGAGATGAACTCCTCAAGCGCGCGGGATCGGAAGTTCCGGATATTGGAGCAGGCACCGTCTTGCGCAAGTGCATCGTCGACTCTGACGCCGTCATTGGCAAAAACGTCTCCATCTTGAATGAGTCTGGCGTGCAAGAGCTCGATAAGACTGAGGATGGATACATCATCACCGAAGGGATCGTCACCATTTTGGGCAATGCGATCATCCCCGACGGCTTTAAGCTTTAAAATGAAAAGTATGAGGCAAAAGCTCATGTCCTTGATCAATCCTTTGAGCGTGAATCAACATCACTTTACACACGGCATTGTAATAAATGAGAAGAAGCACACACCATCAGTAAAACGTTCAGCTAGGACGAAAATGTTTTTTTCTCTACAACACTGCAAAACTCAATCACAGAAAATAATAACTACCTAGAGGCTACCCGCGGACATTGAGCCATTGCTCCGATTGCTTCTGGGTGAATCGAGAAGTTTTTCTTGTTCCGCGACGAAATCACTCGATTCAGACTCTTGCACGCTCAACTGCTTGTCGATATCTTCCTTGAATTTGTGCGTTTGATAGTACGCAAATCCAAACACGTTCATGGCGTAACCGCACAGCTGGAGCGGCGACGTCTTCTCACCCTTGAAGACGACGCTCAGCATGATGATGGCTACATTTCTCACCTGTCCAGCCGCCTTGAATGTCAACGACCCACACGTCTTAATGACTCCAAGTGTGGTCCATATCACGGCGAATCCCAAAAACGAAACAAGGATGAACGGCCAAGGATTCGCGCGCACCACAGAGAGGGCGTCGTTGAGAACGATTTCTCTCTGCTCGAAAATCGCTACGCCTAGCGCTAAAAAGAAAAAGTTGGCCGGACAAGTGTAGAATAAGCCCTCCATAAGACCGAACCCACGATTATCCATAAAGTGTTGGAACAAGACCATCCTCACCGCCTCCGAAGCCTCTCCCAAGAACATTAGAAACAATCCCAACGTCGTAAATGTTTCCTCCGTAGCGCACGCCACCGCCATGCCCACCGTCATGATGAGGACCGAAATCACCTTTTCCTTTGTCACCCTATCTAAACCACACAACACCAACATGAAGAACACCACGCACGGTGAAAGAGACTTCATCATCTGTATGAAACTCACGCTCATGTACAAATACAGCTGGTTTCCTGCCGCAAACGTCACCGCCGTGAAGAAGCCGATCGGGAAAACCTGCGTCAACCACTCCCGGAGCGAGAGCTTGCGTTCTAAGTCGATCACCCCACCCATTAACAACCCCGAGGCGACGAACCACGAGAACATCGGCCCCGTCAGCGACACCGAGATGGGATACGGAAAACCGTACTCGTTGAGTATAGCGTCGTTCACCATGATGATCAACGCGCTCGACACCCCCCACGCGAGCAAGAAGAGCGTCGCCTTCAGCGCATAGACCGCTTTCACGACATCTTCGTCATGTTTTCGCTGCCCAACGCCGAAAAGCGCCCTCACGACGTCTCGCACGCGCGTCGGCATGGTGCCTCTGCGCTCAACACCCACGGGCTTGTCGCCTTTTCCCCTCGACGACGACGAACACGACGAACGCAGCGAACACACCGCGGGTCAACGACCGAGTCCACTCTTCCACGTTCTTCGCGACGATTCGATCGTCGACGCGTCGCCAACGCGTGCGACACTGCCGACGTGATGTCGAAGCGTGATGACACGTGTTGAAAACTACCAGTCGCAATGGTTTGTTCTATGTTTACTATTTACACATACGCTACTCATCCCAACTCAAACGAATCACGCGTCGTCATCGCCCTCGCCCGCGGATTGATCCTCGTCCCCGTCATCGCCGTCCTCCGCATCATCTTCCTCGTCGTCTTCCTCCTCTTTATCCTCGCCCTCGCCCGTCTTTTCCCCGCCCGATGCCCCGGTTGATTTTTTCGCGCGCTTCGCCGTCTGAAAGCTTTGCAAAGTCGCCCGCACCTCCCCAGCGAGCTCGCCGAAATCGCACTCCTCGATGGCGGACATGACGTCCTCGGCGGATATCGTCGATCGTTTGTGATCGCGCGATATGTCGTTCGCCGTGGCGGTGATGTAATGGATGAAAATCTTGGCGCACTCTCCACAGGCGCTGAGCGCTTCTTTTTGAATGTTTGGTTCGAAACTCTGACCCTTGGCGTCGACGTTGTCGAGCGTCGAGAGCTTGGTTTTGACGAGACGTTTGACGTGCGCGCGGGGGAGTTCCTCGTCCATGGCTTTGGTTTCGTTGGCCGGGTGAACTTCGCGCGCGGGGGCAGGCGCCGGTGTGTGTCGCCTCTCGTTGAGATTAAGATTACTACTCAAGTGTTCATCAAGCACACCTGGAGCGACAGCTCGACTCGACTACGGGTTGGATTGGATTGAATCGGACGCCGTGCGTTCGTGGGGGTGAGTCGATCGCCGATTTAAGAACACAATTAGCGTTCATTATACAAAAAGCGAGCCTATGCGTGATTGCCGAGGGCTCAGGAATACCTCCAGCTGAAGCCCTTGAGGGACTTGTTGAGCTCGTTGACATCGGCGGTGAGCTTGTCGTGCTGGTCCTTGAGCTCGGATACGAGCTTGGATCGATCCTTATCCGTCGCGTTGAGCGTCTCGCGAAGGCTCGCCTCGACAGTATCAGGATGAGCGTTTTTGTGCGCGGCAATGGCGGACGATCTGCCGGTATCCTTGGCGTCGAGGTTGTAATCAAAGAGGTTATCCCACTTGTTGTCGAGAATGGCGAGAGATGTCTTCACCGGCGTGGCAGCGTAGAGCACGCCCGCGCGTTGTTCGACTAGACCTTCGCGGAGAAGCTTGATCATGCTACCTTCGACATCAAAGTCGCAGTCAACGTCGAAAACGTTCTTGAGGAACTGCTCGCATTCGACATCAATCTCCTTGAGAGTCATGCTCTTGCCTCTGACGGTGAGAATGATAAACGCCAAAACCATCTCCTTGCACTCTTGATCCTCCATAGACTCGAGGAGGTGCATGAGCATGCCGGATTGGGAGTTTCCGCTCTTTTGGATGAGCTCTTTCGCCATCATACCGGCGTAACGCATGCGTGCGGCGTTCACAGCCGAGTAGGATTGGCCAACCTTACCGGCGCACGCGACGAGGAGCGTCTGCACGTTTCTCGTGAAAATTTCGCCAGTGACAAAGCCCCAGAGAAGCGTGGCGATCGCGAGAACGACGGCAATACCGTTTTGGATCATCTCCGAGAGTTTGACGGAGATGTTCTTCTCCGGGAAGATCATTTCGAGATCAGCCATCGGAATGTCGCTGTACGACTTGATGATGAGCGGTCCGCATCCAGAAGGTCCAGGCTCATCACCCTCAATCGGCTTGGCCATGCGGTACAGCAAGACGACTTCCTTGAAGGTTGGTTCTTGAATCTGAAGCTTGGAGAAGAACTTGCGGAGAAGCGCGAAAATGTTCGGCATGTGTCGTCTCAGAGTGAGTCGCTCGATGACCGTGGCGTTTCGATCCTCGACGTTACCACCTTTACCGAACGTCTTCTTCGAACCGGACACAACCTGTTGGTTGACGAAAACCGGCTGCGCTTGACCGATAAGCTTCAAGAAGGGTTCCTTGACGAGCATGGAGAGGAGCATTTCAATCTTTTGCGCGATGAAGAGACCATCAGCCTTGGCAACGCCGGTGCCTCGCTTGAACACCAACGCTCTCTCGCTAAACTGAGGCAGTCCGCTCGCCAGCGCCGTGTTCTTGCTCAAAAACGTCTTCAAAAGGGACTCGTCGTGAAGCGCCCAGTTGATATGCACCGGAAGAGTGAAGAGGAAGTCCTCAGCGCTCGCCAATTCCCACTCTTTTTGCGTCAACAACGTGTACTCGGCGTCCGCCATGAGCGTACAAAACTCCCCGACAAACTCCACGCTCGACGCCTCAAAGCTCGTCGGCGTCAGCATGTTCTCCCCGTATCCAACGCTTCTTTCCTCTCCTTTTTTTACGTTCGCGAGTTCGAAATCCCGTTTCACGCGATCCCGAAGTTCCAACGCATTGTAGTGAAACAAGCTCCGAACCATCCGAATCACATCCGCCACCTGCGTCCGCTGTCCCGGTTCCACGAGTTCCAGCGCCGCATCCTGCAGGAAATTCAACCCAATCGGAATGTACGCCGAGTGCTGTATCCGAACCGCGTTCGCCGACATCGGGTCTTCCTCACGCGTCGTCGTGGATGACATGATTCGATGGTTTCGATCGGTTCGACTCAGCTCAATTCAGTTCGCGCTTCGCCGTTCGGATCTCGCGCGATCCCCGGTTCACGTGAAATGCGCGTCTCAAACTTTTCAAACTTTCACACGTCGTCCGCGCTCGGACGACCGACGTTCGGATCGTTGACGCGCGCGCGAGCGAGTGACGAAAATCAATAATCAGTCAAGTGGTGGTTTCGCAGCAAGGCTCAGATATTTCGCTGACGCCGAGCCCGACGGAGAGAGCGGATGACGTAATGACGCACGCATGATGATGTGGCTAAAAGTCTAGAATATGGAATATTACCCTCCGCAATGCGAATACGCGTTTACGTCGCCCGGCGCGCCACGTTCTTTAACCCGGCGCCGACGCAGGAACAAAAGACGGTTCGGCTCTCGGGTTCGGGCTCTAAATGGAACGTGACACCAAAGAAAGCCTTGAGTGCGCGAAGGGTCTCGATGGCTCGAGGAGTGAGCTGACCGAGACGAACGCGAGAGACTTGGTCGGGACCTGCAGCTAGGAGTATAAGAACCAAGGATTGGTGGGAGGAATCAACGACGCCGCCGCGTTGAATCTCGGCGACGAGGGATTCGGATACGCGGCGACCCATGTCTTCGGGTACGCGAGCTTCGGCGTCGCGAGCCCATCCGACAGAGTTAGCCTCCTCCATGGCGGACGTGCACGCCGTGGACGCGGCGTCTGCGCCGAGGACGCATCCTGTGGTGGTTTCGGCGACGAGAGACAACCCATATCCGGGGCTCTTTCCGGCTTCTGGACCGACATGATGATCGGTAAAAATGTACACATCCGGAATGAAAGCGTTGAGCACACCTCTCGCCGCGTCCACCATACGGTTCCCATTCTGCGGCGACACCTTGCTCGTAAACGTCACCCCTCTCACCCGCTTCACCAATCCCTCATCCGTCCAATCCAACGTCGGCAGCGTCTTTACGATTGGCAACTTGAGCGTAACCTCCCCGCCGCCCAACGGCGGACATCCGCGTCGCGTAACCTCCAACGACAACCCCTCATCCACCCCAAAGTGTTTCTTCATCATCGGCAGCGTCACCGTTCTAAACACATCCACGCTCACATCCGCATCGTCGTTCGTCACCCCTCTCAGCGTCAATTCGATTGGTTTTTTCGCAAACAATCCCAACGCCAGCGTCGGTTCCGCGTAGTACCCAATCCCTCGGCTCGTCGCGCACTCGTGCGTCAGCCTCCTTCCACCCTTCACCACCCCGGGGGTGAACCGCACCGCCGTACCGTCTTCCGATATGTCCACCTTGGTTCCGTTGGTGAGTTTATCCACCAAGCGCAGGAACGAGACCTCGTAGTCGCGTAAACCGAGTTTCGTCGCGTCACCCTCGACGGCGGCTGCTCGAACGCGAATGTCGCGAATGACGCACGCGCGACCGCTCAGGACGCTCAGGAGAATGCGCGTGCGGAAATCCTTGGCGCCGGTAAACCGAACGATGTCGGCGGGTTTCGACGACATGTCGTGGTTCGGGCGGCGCGACGACGGCGCGACGACGGCGGCGAATGACGATGACAACGGCGACGACGGGTCGAGGCGGCTGCGTATTAAACGTATTTTGAGTCTATCATTGGTAAAGCTGTGGTCGTTCGGGAACGCGAATCCGAACGACCGCTGCTGGCGAAGCCGGCGAAGAAGCTGACGTTGAGTGAGGGGTGAAATCTAACGTTAAATGCAATCAACAATCAAAATCATGGTTGGTTTTTGGGCGATTATCGTCTTATTGGTGCGTGTCGACGTCGGATGGGGTGCCGAACGCGCGGTCGCCGGCGTCTCCCAAACCGGGCACGATGTAGCCGGCGTCGTTGACGACTTCGTCAATCATAGCGGCGTAGACGCGAAGACCCGGAAAACGCTCACTGAGAATGGTGAGGGCAGGTGGAGAAGCGACGACGCAGATGATGCGAATGTTCTTCGGGGATGCTCCGCGGGAGATGATCTCTTCGACGGCGGCGGCGATGGTACCACCCGTGGCGAGCATCGGATCGCTGATGAGCACCTGCGCGTCCTCAGAAAACTTCTTCGGAAGCTTGTTGAGGTAGAGCTTTGGTTGAAGAGTCTCCTCGTCACGGACGTAACCCAAGTGGTAGGTGGACGATGCCGGAAGCACTGACGCAGACTCCTCGAGAAGCGTCAAACCCGCTCGCAAAATCGGCACCACCGCCACTGGCTTCTCTGGGTTGACGAATTCCACATCCGCAATCGCAACCGGACCCTGCACTTGCGCCTCAAACGTCTGCAACCAATCCCGACCGGCTTCGTAAATCAAAATCCGTCCAATTTCCCCCATGGCGGCACGGAAAATCGGCGGCGGCGTCTGCACGTTTCTCGCCACGGCTAACCAGTGCTTCAATAGCGGGTGCGGCGGCACGAACACCAGCATCTGGTTCATGTTCGGCTGCGCTCGCGGCGGTGCGTCCGAGTCCTCGCCACCCTCGGCGTTCACGCGCGTCGTCATCGCGGGTCCGCGTCTACCGAAACGCTGTCGCTGCTGCTGCTGCTGCTGTCGCTGCAATTTCCCTGCCGCTCTGGAAACACCCCTCGTCGCCGACGACGACACCGACACCGAAGCCGTCCCGCGCGTCGAGTGCGTCGTCATCGTCATCATGATCTCGGTGTGAGCACCCTTTGAACCCCGTCGTCGTCGTCGAGCGCGCGCGTCGTCGACTGAAGAGTCGACTTTATTTTGCGCTTTTTCAACAAAGCAAAACGGATAAGAGTTCACTCGTGCTAGCACTCCGTCACACCCCGCTGCGACGCAGTCACCGCGCACGATTCCGAGCGCGCGCGTCGTTAAAGGTTTTCCGCACAAAATGTCCATGTCCGCGCAGATGTCGTCGTCTCGCGCCGTCGTCGTCAATGGTTCGAATAAGATGACGACGCGGATGACCCAGCGAACTCGTGCGCACCGTCATCGTTCGCGCGCCGTCGTCACTCGTGCGTCCGCCGCCGCGGCGCCGCGTGAGGTTGCCGACGGTGCGGTATCATTCGTTCTTCTCGCCGGTGGTGTCGGTAAACGCATGGGTGCGGACATGCCGAAACAGTACCTCCCGCTCATGGGCACGCCGATCGCGATTCACTCGCTCGTCAAGTTTGCAAAGATGCCCGAAGTCGGCGAAATCGTCGTCGTCTGCGACGCGAGTTACGACGACGTATTCTCGAGCGTGAGTATTGAAAAGCCATTGGTCTTCGCGAGGCCTGGGAAGGAGCGACAGGACAGCGTGTATAACGGTATGCAGGCGTGTCGGGAAGGGGCAGAGTTGTTGGCGATTCACGACTCGGCTCGGCCGTTGTGCGCGTGCGAGGATGCGAGACGGTGCTTTAACGATGCGAAAAAGTACGGCGCGGCGGTGTTGGCGGTGCAGAGCAAAGCGACGATTAAGGAGGTTAATAAGGATTTGAGTATCGATAAGGGGTTGGATCGAAGCCGATTGTGGGAAATGCAGACGCCGCAAGTGATTCGGCCAGAATTGTTGAAGGCGGGATACGCGCTTGTCAACGAAAAGGGAATTGAAGTGACGGATGATGTGTCCATCGTGGAAGCGCTCGGTGAACGCGTGCAAGTGACGCCAGGTAGTTATTTCAACTTGAAGGTGACGACGCCGGAGGATATGTTTATCGCGGAACGATTGATGAGCGAGCAAGGCGCTGCCGTAGCGTAAAATGAGAGAGAATCGTCGCATCTTTGTTACAAAAATTGTCAAATCATCATCATCATCATCGCGCACTAAAAGTTTCGAGTGAAATTCCATCATCTCCCCTCGGTAACGTCGTCGTTTTCCCGTAAACCTCACGGCACGAATAGTTTCGCCGAAGCAGAAGGCGCTTTGCCGTTTGCGATCGCCTCCTCCGTCGGAACGGCGCGGTATACAACAGATCTGTCAGTCGCACCGCCGAAACGCTTGCAAATTTTGCAGCACGTGC
>Ga0255772_10006609_pt1 | contig 10538 bp, 11 predicted proteins | sample 071ome_34_FD_179970 | JGI IMG/M metagenome (GOLD analysis project Ga0255772, IMG submission 179970) | Coastal salt marsh microbial communities from the Groves Creek Marsh, Skidaway Island, Georgia - 071411BT metaG (version 2) | ecosystem: Environmental > Aquatic > Marine > Intertidal zone >... | reverse complement strand
AAGAATTGTAGTAAGTCATCTCATTTACATCTCATAAATCGTGATATAAATGGTTCAAAAAATATTCTACATTTATTAACAAACCATATCAATAAACGAAGAAGACCACATATATTTTGTCGTGGTAAGAAATCTTTTCATAATAGTTAAACGACTATTAGACCCATAGTTATAAATGCCGAAAGAGAGTAATTTGCTGGTATTTTGTTTCTTTTTAGAAGCATTTTGTCTCATTTTTCTTTTCGGTCGGTGTAATATATAATAGTATAATACAATGTTTATACAATTTTATATAATTTGTATTCATGTATTCATTATTCATGTATTCATTATTCATGTATTATTTTAGATTACTTTTATGGAAAATTGAAATGTAAAATACTAAATAAATAATATACAAAAAAGTCAAACTCATACACATACCCATACACATACCCAATTAACAAAACATGGAAAAGAAAACAAAGATTTTTAGGTTTAAGTTAAGTGAAGATGTAATGGAAAAAATCACTGAGTTTGCGAAAGTCCATCAATATGATGATAGACATGATTACAAAAGAGCGTGGGAAGAGTGGTGTGATGATAATGAGGAAATGGTTGCGCGAGAAGTAAAGCGTCTAAACTCTCTTGATTACAATGGAGATGTAATAGATAAGATGTTTAAGGCAGGAAGATATTATTTCAGAAAGAAGGGAATTAAGAGTTCAAAAACCAATAATATGAATATTAAAAGTGATGAAGAACCAAAGAAACGTCGTTATATTACTATGAATCCAAAAGTAATCAAACTAATTGATTTGGATATAAGTAATGGTTTGGATAGTTATGGATTTAAACCTTCAGTAGGTTATTCGACGTTTGTAAATAAGTATGAAGAAGTAGTGAAGAATGAAGTAAAAAGAATTATGGATAATAATGAAGATATTACAGCAGAAGAAATCATCATAAAGTTTAAGAAGACTTACAAAAATAGGTATTATATATCGACTAAGAAGAGAGAATTTAATCGTGAAGAATAAAATACAAAAAATACAAAAAATATTGATTATTATTTTTAATTTTTTATTTTACACCTTTGGACATGTGAAACGTCTATTTATTCTATTATTAGATAAATCTTTCTTCCTAATTGTAGATTATTTTTTAAATCAGGATGGTCAATGTAAACACAAGTATTAGCTATACCAAGTATTCTTTTAACTATATGTTTACCTCTCGTTTTGAATAAAATTTCATATCCAATATATTCTTCAGATAGGTTTTCCTTTGTTAATCTAACCAGTTGCATTTTTTGTATTATAAAATAAAAGTATTAATAAAATCAATTTTTTATTAATTAAATCTCTCATACAGAATCATGAAGAATTATAATTGTAGAAATCAATCCATTTGTCAAGACTAATAAGTTTTATATCATGAATACTTTTATTTTGTGTGTCAAGTGATTGTTCGTCAAGTTCATAATCAAATTTATCATGAAAATCATCATTAATATCATTGTTTTGAAATATAGGTATCTTATCTTTGAATGTAATATTATATTTATTAATTCTCTCTTTCCATGATTTTGTATTTTGACAATAGAACAACCAATTATTACAACATTCAAATTTAAGGTTAGAAGATATATCAATTTGATAACGTCCATAAATATTATTTTTTTGATGAAGATAATAATGATGTGTTTTGTATTTTCTAATATGTTTTGTATTTTTCCATTTATCTATAGAAGTTTGTTTATCATTATCAAAAAGTAGGTTTAATTCATCCAAAAGACTATTCCTAACACTAATGTATTTTTTTTTAATATTAGAATTAGAATAAGACTTTTTATTAATATACCTATAAACAATTAATAATAAAATGTTAAAATCATTAGATTTATTAATTTTTTTGGACCACAAAAATGAAAGTTTATTAATTTTAAATTTCTCTCTAATAAACTTGAAAATATCTTGATTTGAAACATTATTAGACTTAGTAAGAATTCTTAAATATGAAGCAGCTTTATGGATATTTTTATCTTTAATAGATTTGAAAAGTTTTTTAAAAATCCCGTCTCCATTGCGTTTATCAAAAGTAATACTTTTATTTCTTTTATTTATATTTTTGCTTTCTTCAATAATTTTAAATAATTCAAAAGAAGGTTTTAATATTCTGATATTAGAAACAATAGTTGCTATGGTTTTTCTCTCATTATCAGAAGAAATATTATTTAATTTTTTAATAATATAGTTATGAAAATGATGATTATGAATATTATAGAATATAAGATATATTTTGTATAATAAATTTTTAACATTAAATTTAGAATATAGTAATTCCCAAGTCCAAAACAAGCATTCATCATTATCTTTTTTAGAAATCAAAGATTGTATAAGACTCCATTTAACTTCATCATATGGATATAAGTGTTCTGTTAAAATTAAAGTATCAGAAATTTTTGTATCATTCATGTTTATTAATAAAATAAAACAATAAATATTCAATTTTATATCTAATGAAATAATATATAAGATGACAAAAAAACAAGTATCTTACACAGAATTAATTAAAGAATTAATGAAAGAAGCGAGAGAACAACCAGGGTTCGATGCTAAAAAAGTAATGGCGAGTGCGGGAAGTGTATGGAAAGAAGTAAAATCAGGAGCACACGAATTATATGAAGCAAAGAAATCAGTAGTAGGAGGAACAAGAAAAAACAAGAAAGCACACAAGAAAACACGCAAAGCGCGTAAACACAAGAAACACCAAAAAGGAGGAAAGAAAGAATTAAAACAATTATTAAGTAAATTAGACTTATGCGAAGACTGCGTAAAAAAAGTAGAAGAAAATATGTAAATAAAAGAAGTAAATAATAGAAGTAAGTAAATAAATAATAAAGTATCAAAGTTATTATTTATTATATAAATTTTAAAATATAAATTTTAAAATATAAATTTTAAAATATGAAATTTAAAATATGAAATTTAAAATATATAATTAAGATTGTAAGCGTAAACTATTTTTATATGTTTCCAATGAAATTTCTCTCCGTTGTTTGTAATTAAACATAGGTTTAACATAATTAATCTCTCTTAAGTTATAGTTCATATAGTATTTTTCCCAATCTAATAATTCATTAGCAGGAATATCTTTTAATTGAGGTAACCATTTTTTAATATACTTAGCATCTTTATCAAAACGTTTACCTTGTGAAATAGGACTAATAATTCTAAAATAGTCAGCAGCACTAGCACCACCATGGTAAAATTGCCATCCACCATTATTTTGCGCGGGGTCATAATCAGTTAAATTTTGAGCGAAAAACAATTCTCCTTCTCTCCAATCAACAAGACATAATTTAATAAGAAATCCACTAGTAATTAATCTACTTCTATTATGCATATATCCAGTTTGTAATAATTCTTTAATACCAGCATCAACAATAGGGAAACCAGTATTACCTTTTTTCCAATTTTTCAAAAATAAATTGTATTTACTTCTATTTTTTTCCCACATCATATTACCAAATCTCTCTTGAAAATCTTTATTTCTCATGGTAAGACTTCTACCAAAACCTAAAGCTCTACCTTCACCACTTAACATACCATCTAAGACATATGGATAATAATTACAAATATATGTATAAAATTCTTTCCATATTAATTGATTAAATAAAACATTATCTTGAGATAAATATTTATTCATAGTCCAAAAGAATTCTCTAATAGAAATACAACCAAATTTCAAATAAGCACTTAATTGTGTAGTATTATAAGTTAATAAATCTCTCATAGTGGAGTATTGGTTTTGTTTTTTTACACGAGCTAAAAACTTCAATCCATTAGCTCTACCACCTTTTAATCTTCTATGATTATTTTGAAAGTATTTATTCATTTCTTCCAATAAAATTTCGTTTTTACCAACACGAAAATCAACATTAACAAATCTATATTTATTAATTCTTTGGGGTTTTGGAATATCTTTCCAGAATTGTTTGGAGTTTCTTAAAAAGGGAGTATATACTTTATATGCTGAACCACTTTTATTTAATAAAGTTCCCATAGGTAATAAAGTATAATCTTCAACATTAATAAATTGAATATTATCATCACCATCACCATTACTATCACCATTACTATCACCATTACTATCACCATTACTATCACCATTACTATCACCATTACTATCACCATTAAAGTATTCTTGAATAGAAAAATCACGGAATTTTGCGAAAGGAGTCCAATCTTTATTAGAAAAAATTTTATCAATTAATATATTTTTCTCTCTAAAAATGTGAATAATGTCTCTTAAAATACGAACATCACCACAATTATTGCAACCACTACGTTTGCACTTAGAACATGAACCATCGTTATAAAAATAATACATTCTACCACCATGTTTATAAATATTGGCTTCCAAATCTCTCAAACTTTCAATTAAAAATCCAAAACTATTACTACTAAAATATTTATTATCATGAATTTGTTTTTTATTGAATATGAAAATAGGAATAGTATGTTTATCTTTCAAAGATAAAATAAGACCTTTATTATCTATAATACGAAAATCACGACGAAATATAAATAAATTAACCATGTTGTTATGATTCATTATATGAATATATATAATTAATGATTATATATAATTTATGGTTATATATAATAAAATATAAAAATATAACAACATATTTTAAGAGAGATAAAAATAGATGAATAAAGAAAATGATGTAGAGTTTGAGAAATTTTGGTATTCTCTCAAACGAAACATATTAAATTTAATAGATAGAGATGTAGTAGAAAGAGTAAGTAATTATTTGAATGATTTAAAGAAAGAAGAGAGATATGAGAAAATTCAATGGGAAATCTTATTTTTTTTGGAAGCAATTTCAAGAATAGTTTTTAGAACAAACGAGAGATTATATAATTGTTATATATTCCATTCAAATATAAAAAGATGGATAAGATTAACAAAAAAAATAAATTTCGTAGAAACACCAAGAGAATTAAAGGATTATAATGATAGTTTAAAATTATTAAAACATCGTTTTGAATTATATATAAAAATAAATGAAATAGCAGAAGAAGAATATGATGAATATAACTATAGACATTTTGGTAAATATTACGATGAAATAACAGATACATTTGAAGTAGAAAAATTAATAAAATTAGGGTTAAAACATGAAAAAATATTGTATTCTTTAGTAGAAATATATGATTTTTATAGATTATTTAAGTTAAAAAATATTGATATAGACCCGAATTTAAGAAGTAGAAAATTAATAAAAAAAATAAAAGAGATATATTCAACATCAAGTTCCAGTGGAGGGGTCTAGATTTTTATTATACCAATAAACTCTAATAATTCCATGTTCTCCATTTTGTGGTACAAATGAAACATCACCACCTCTTCCAGTATTACCAGTTGGAAAAGAGAAATATTTAAAAGGGTCATTAGCAATAATATTTCCTTCTGCCGTATTAAAACTACCATTATTACCACCAGTAGCACTAGTTGAAGTTATACCTTTGGCATATTTGAAAAGTTCTCCCTTAACAGTATTTAAACTACTGTAATTACCACCAGCACCATTATCAGGAAGACCACCAAAACGACCACCATCAGCAATAAGTCTACATATACTAGAATCTTTATAATTAATTTGTATATTAGAAGGATAACCATGTTCATTTACATCACTAATACCACCTCTACCAACATAAAGGTCAATAGAAGAGACATCAGATAAATTAATATATCCAGAACAATGATAACCACCACCTCCTCCACCAACACTACCAAAAAAACCACCACTTTTACCACCACCGCCTCCAGCACCAATAATAACAACCCGAATATAACTAAAAACAGAAAAATCACTATCTACAGGAGTTAATTGATAGTGTTTTTGACCACTATAACCATCAAACTTGTAATCAGTATATTTACTAATAATATTGTCATTTAAAAAAATGTCTTTACCTTGATATTTATATTCAGCATTAGGAAGTGATTGTGTAATAATATATGGGTAATTAGAACTAGATATATTAGAAGCAACCTTAGTAACATTGTTAATACCACTATAACCAGTAATAGAATCAGTTCCACTTAAATCAATATATTCAGTAATATCTCTACCATTAACATAATATTTATTTGTAGAACTCATAATGTTATATTATAACTAAGAAGATTTATTTTCTAAAAATTCAATTCTCTCTTTTAATTCTTTAACAGAAGCAATTAATAAACCAATCATATCAAGATAAGAAACAGATTTAATACCATTATCATTTTCAATAACAAGTTCAGGAGAAATTTTTTCTAATTCTTGAGCGATAACACCAATTCTTTTACGTTTATGTTCGTCAGATTTGAAATTAAATTCATAAGGTTTAAATAATGATACTAAATTTAAAGCATTAGAATTATTAATAGGAACAATATTTTCTTTAAGATTTACATCAGATGTAGCATTAAAAGATTGTGCTGTAACAGTACCAGCTGCAGTAATAGATTTATCAACAATTAAAGAATCATTAGCATGAATAATATCAGAAACATCTAATGTTCCATTAATAACAACATTACTTTGATTTAAAACATCACCAATAACTTGAAGACGTTGTGCAGTAATATCGGAATTAACAAATAAATTACCATTAATAACAGCACTAGCATCCATGTGAATATCTCCTGATACAGTTAAATTTGCTAATAAAGTAGCATTATTAGTAACCCATAATTCACCATAATCAGAACCAAGTTGATGTTCATTATATATTTGATTAGTATCAATAGTATTACCAAGTGAGTTGGTCATAGTTCCAGTTCCATCATCACCAAAAACAAATAAAGAACGACCAACACGAATATTACCACTAATTTCATCATGAGAAACAATATTAGATGAACCATCAAGTTCTAAATCACCTAAAATGCGAACATTACCATTAACAAATAAATCAAATGAAATATCACTACTCTGTTCTGCGTGAATAGCAATATTACCATCGTTATCAATAACAAGAGCTCTACTAATGTCAATAATATTGTTTTGTGAATCACCAGAATCTCTGTTGTATAAAATAACTTTTTCACCAGGACCTCCTTCAATAAAGGCACCAGAAACATCAGATTCATTTCTGTAACCCATTAAAGTTTTACCATTTTGAATACTTAAACGAGTAGTAGAAGTGTTATCAGTAGGATGAATAAAATTAACAGCAGGAGAAATGATTTCTAAACCAGTATAATTAGTATTACCAGCCCATGCGTTACTAATATCAAGTTTACCATATATTTTTTGTGTTTCAATATTAGAAATATTACCAACATTTTTAACAGAAGTATTAATAGAATAAGTAGATTCAGATAAAACATATTCATGATAACCAGTTTTGGTTCTAGAACTAGTATTTTGCCAACGCGACATGTATATATAATAGAATATATTGAAAATCCGTAAACACAAATCTATAAATCAAAAAATCAAAAAAATCAAAAAATCAAAAAATCAATAAATCTATAATCTAAAAATAGTATATATGGGATACACAGTAGAAATATCTTTAAAAGTAAAAAATAATAATTCATGTGCGTTTGCTTCAGCATCAACATGTCAAGAGTATTTAAAAGAAAAAGCAAGTGAATATAATTCAATATCATATTACATATTACATGATATAGAAGGAGAAGGAAGAAAAATCAGGGTTCATAATTTAATATTTGTAGCAATATTTGATGATGAAGATTTTTCAAATTTAATTTCATTTATAAGTGAAGTTAAGGAAGATAAAATGGGATATATAGAATGTATTTATAAAGATGAAGTATGCTGTAAAATGTTATTTATCTCTCCAAGATATTTAAAAAAAATAAACAAAGAAGAGTCACTAAATATAAGAAGAAAATTAAAGAAAGACATAGATAAGTATCCAGAAATAGAAATATTAAATGATATAATAAAAGGAAAAAACAAATAATAATATTAAATAATAAAACAATTCAATTCAAATCAATTCAAATCAATTCAATTACTTTTTGGATTTATTACTTTTGTTTTTACTTTTACTTTTACACCTTTGGAAATTTAAAATACTTTCTTGAAGAATAAAAAAAATTACAAACACGGTTATGATAACGCTTTATATATAAAATCTAACTATATAAATTCATTTATTAAATTTTCTATACTTATAGTTTCTATTATATGTTTTTGATTTATATTTTTTATATATTTGTTTGGATTAAGACAAATAGATTCTAATAATTTAATATCATCAATAACATTACCAGATAGGTTAATAACATAGTTTGGAAAATAATTATTAATATTTTTACATCCTAAGTATATTGGAGTTGTATAACATAATAAAGGATTTGTTATTTTTTCACTGAAATAATGATTTTCTTGAAAGTTTTCAATGCATATATGAAACTTATAATTTTCATATGGTTCATATTCTTTAAACTCTCCTTTTAATCTATTGTCTTGAATATTATAATATTTACATCCATTACCATATATATCAATTGGTAAATTAGTTTTTAATATTGATTTTGTTAAATTATGACGATATTTATGCCCTGGTGCAAAATTTTTTACAGAAACCATAATAGACATTAGTTTATTTTTTTGAGGCATATATCTTAATGGTATAACATGCCACAAATAAGCATATTTTTCTATAAAACATTCAGGTAAATTATTAATATTTCCAATATAATATTTAGAAATATGTTTTTCACAATAATTAATGAAATCACGATTTAAACAAAGAAAATATGGTGGTTCACAAGCTAAGCCTCTTACATTTTCTTTTGGTATATTTAAATTAGGTTTTGCTTTATTCAAAATAATTGCGTGTGTATAATCATCACCATCAGTAAAAATATACTTATTATTATATAATATTGATGATTCTAAATTATATATCTTTATAAATATATTTTTACAACATGTAGAATTACAAAAGTCAGAAAAAAATTTAATTTTTATCATATTGTAGTATTTTATATAATAATTTATTTATATTTATATTTATATTTATATTTATAAATAATTATCATAGATTTATTAAAATTTTTTTTTGACTTTCTTAGATTTCTTAACTTTTTTAGTTTTCTTAACTTTTTTAGTTTTTTTGGCTTTATTAGCTTTCTTAGTTTTCTTAGATTTTTTAGATTTCTTAGCCTTAACAGGTGTTTTACTAGATGCTAATTCATCAAGTCTTTTAACAAGAGAGTCTTTTGAAACATGTCTTTCTAATAAATTTTTGATTCCACTATCATATTCGTAAATATTTAAGACATTATTATTATAATCAAAAGCATATTTATCATCTTGAATAACCTTACCATTTATAATAGAAGTATTTTGTATAATACCTTGTCCAATAATATCCATTATACATATAATTAACAAAACATTTAAGAATAAAAATAAAAATAAAGATATTATTAAAATGGGAGAGAATAAAATAAGATATAATGAGGAATTTATAGATTTATTGGATAAGTTGTCGACATTAATGATGAATAAAGGAGAGATATTTCGCGCGAGAGCATATAAAAAAGCATCCCAATCAATAATGAATTATAATAAAGATATTTCATGTGTGTCCCAAATAAAAGACTTAGCAGGAATAGGAAAGACAATACAAGAGAAATTAAAAGAATTTATTGAAACAGGAACATTAAAAGTATTAGAAAGAGAGAAAAATAATCCAGTAAATATATTAACAAGAGTATATGGAATAGGTCCAAAAAAGGCAAAAGAGTTAGTAAAAAAAGGAATAACAAGTATAGATATATTAAAAGAGAGAATAGATGATTTGAATTTAACAGCCGCTCAAAAATTAGGTATAAAATATTTTGAAGATATAGAAGAAAGAATACCAAGAAAAGAAATAGATAAATATAAAGAGAGATTAAATAAGGTATTTAATAAAGTATCAAAAAAAGTGAATGGTTCTTCAATGTATGACATAGTAGGTTCTTATAGAAGAGGTTCAAAAACATCAGGAGATATAGATATAATAATAACAAATAGAGAGAATAATAGAGAAATATTTGATAAATTTATAGATGAATTAGAAAAAGAGAATATAATTTTACATTTTCTCTCAAGAGGAAAAACAAAAAGTCTAACAATATGTCAATTACCAGGAAAGAACGCGAGAAGAGTAGATTTTTTATATTCTCCGCCAGATGAATATTCATTTGCGTTATTATATTTCACAGGTTCAAAGTATTTTAATACATATCAAAGACAAGTAGCATTAAACAAAGGATATTCATTAAACGAACATGGGATATATAAAATGAGGGATGGAATAAAATGTGAGAAAATTGAGATGGAATTTCCATATGAAGAGAGTATATTTAAATTTTTAGATATGGAATATAGAAGTCCAGAAAATAGACAAAAAGGAGGTGCGACAACAATTACACCAACATCAACACAATCACCAACACCATCAAGTAATACAATAATTAAATCAACAAAGACAAAATCAAGTAAGACAAAATCAAGTAAAACAAAA
>Ga0255772_10006606_pt1 | contig 10540 bp, 10 predicted proteins | sample 071ome_34_FD_179970 | JGI IMG/M metagenome (GOLD analysis project Ga0255772, IMG submission 179970) | Coastal salt marsh microbial communities from the Groves Creek Marsh, Skidaway Island, Georgia - 071411BT metaG (version 2) | ecosystem: Environmental > Aquatic > Marine > Intertidal zone >... | reverse complement strand
CAAACTGAGAGTCTGAAGTTGGGTTGTTAAACTCAGCAGCATCAATCAAACCAGTTTTCATAGCTGGTTGAATTTCACCACCTGGTAATTGTCTAACGACCATTCCCATTGCAGTAAGAACGTTAGTAGCAAGACCAACTGTTCTGTACTTCATACCTTTTACATCAGATACTTTAGTTACGTTCTTTTTGAACCAACCAAAAGGCTGTGCTGGCATAGGCATATGGAAGAAACCAACATAATCGAAACCAACTTTTGCAAGAGTTTCATCATATAGTTGTCTACCTCCACCGTATTCCATCCATCCCATAACTTCTTGAGATGACATACCGTATGAAGGACCAGTTCCAAATAAAGATGCAGCTGCATTTTTACCATACCAATATGCAGTCACCCAGTGACCCATATCAACTACACCTGAACTTACCGCTTGTCCAATTTCTGAAGTTTTTACAACTGCACCAACCGGTTGAAGATCAATCTTAAGTGAACCACCAGACATGTCTTCTACCATTTTGCAGTAGTCCGCAGCCATTTCAAAAAAGATGTTAGCTCCACTTGGCCAAGCTGCTTGCATCTTTAATACTTTAGCATGAGAACCAGCAGTTGCGATGTTTGGCATTGCAACTGTCGCTGCAGCTACAGCACCAGCTTTAGCAGCAGTCTTAAAGAACTTACGTCTTGAAGAAGTTGTATTCTTCAATGATTTTTTTTCTTTAATCATTATTTCTCCTATTTATATTTAGTTAATTAACCAGCGGGCATATAACCATAATCGTTATATAGAGTCTAAAGATATTAAGGATTAAAAAGTCACATAAACAAAAGAAAATATTTAGATTTAATCGAATTATTCAACTGTTAATTGTATGCTGGATAAAATGTTAAGCTTGCCCAGTGTGACACCCAATCAGACTTTAACTTTAAATTTTGAATAAAATTAGGTTTAAAAATTTTAACAGCACTCAATAAATAAACTCTATCATCAAAAACCCTTATTTTTCCTTCTCCATTTGGCTTCGTTTTAATAATTTCTTGAGTAAAATTTTCCCTAGTTTTACTAAAAATTGTTATCTGAAAATTACCAAGTGGTTTTCCTTTATCCATCAATTTGAATTCAAAGAATTCATTTTTTTTATCAAAGGGTGAATTCAGTGCAATTAATTCAAAATCTAGTTTTGATGTTTGTTGAAAGAAATCATTAGAATTTGAAATTAAAATTTTTGAAAATCTTTTGTAGTTTTCTGTTGGTAGCTTGCTTCGGTTGTAACTAGACAAAATATCTAAAAAGTTTTGTTCTTTAACAAAATCTTCAAATGTTTCTAAGTTATCATATTTTAAAAAACTATATTTTGACTCATAATTAATAACATTAAAGTAGTTATTATTAAGCTTTGTCTGTATTGCTGGAAAATCACCATCTCTTTGTTCTATATCTTTTATAATATTATTATTATCTAAAAATAATTTTTCTTTTTCATTGTTTGAAAAACCAAAAGGAGTTCCCTTAAAGTTTTGACCTATCATAATATCTATTAATGTTTTGTCCTCTAAATTTGAATTCTTTTCGAGCCATAATTCATGTGCTACTACTTCTTTGTTTTGAAAAAAATATAAAAAAATTATTAGAAAAAAAAATATTATGCATTTTTTTAAAAACATATTCTTAAAAGCAATCATTATTTATTTGTCTTTTATAAGTTTGGTTTTTGCACATGAGCTTAGACCAAACATAGCAAATTTAGATATAACAAAAAATGAAAAAACAACTAATGCAAAACTTAATTTAAAAATAAATCTAGAGGCTATCATTGTAGGAATTGATCCTAATCACTCAAATACCAAAGAGTCTGATCAGTCTGACCTATATGATGAGTATAGAAAATTAAGTTCTAATGCTTTACTAGAAAAATTTAATGAAAAATTTGATAATTTAGATGATACAATTTATCTAACTAATTCCTCGAATAAGTATGTTGGAACTATTGAACAAATTATAATTCCTGAAATTGGAGATATAGAGATTATCAGAGATAGTACCATTGAATTAAGTTTTAAAAACTTACAAGAAGGTGAATATCAATTTTATTGGGATGAAAATTTTGGATCAGTAATATTACGTGTTAATTCAAATAATCAAAGTGAGCTTCATACTGAAATAATTACAAAAAATAATCTGTCATCAAATTTTAATATTAATGAAGATCAATCAAGTACATTTAAAACAGTAACTGACTATATTATTATTGGATTTGAACATATTTTGCCCAAAGGCTTAGACCACATACTTTTTGTATTGGCTTTATTTTTATTATCTACAAAATTTAAACCGCTATTTTTTCAAGTAACCTTCTTTACAATTGCACACTCTATTACATTGTTTCTTGGGGTATTAAATATTGTAAATATTTCACCCGAGATTGTTGAGCCTATAATCGCTATTTCAATTGCTTATGTGGCTTTTGAAAATTTATTCACAAATAAACTCAATAAAGCAAGGCCGTTTGTAATTTTTATATTTGGTCTTCTTCATGGATTAGGTTTTGCAGGGGTCCTAATTGAGATTGGTATCCCTAATGAACTATTTGTATCTAGTCTAATATCTTTTAATGTTGGGGTAGAATTGGGACAAATCGCTGTCATTTTAATTGCTTATCTATTACTAGCATTACCTTTTGGAAAGCAAAAATGGTATGACATAAGAATAACAAAACCTATGTCGCTCGTGATAGCTTGCGTTGGATTATATTGGTTTTTTGAAAGATTATTTTTTTAGAATGCATGTATAATTTATTATGAAATTTTTAATCTCATTTGTTTTTTTTATTTTTTTATCAATCAATTCTTATGCAAATGATGAACTTTATTTATGCAAACTAGATACTAAATTCTATGAAACAGATAAAAATGAATGGAGTCAAAAAATTATTGATTATGACCTATTAATCTCTGGGGAATCAGAAGTTAAAATTTTAGATAAACAAACAAACCGATTTTTACAATCATTTGAGGTAATACGAAATGATGAACGAGCTTTAGTAGGTTATTTCTTAAATAACAGAATGATCAATATATTTACTTTTAATAAAATAACTCTATATGCAAAATACTCCAATATGTACTTTGATGAACAAGGTGGTGGTCAAATAGGTGTTGGCAAATGCTACACCAAGACGATTTAAATTGTTATTTACTGGGTTTTGCTAAAACTAAATTTGGATCAAATACAGTAATTTTTATTCTAGAATACCATTCGGATACCGCCACTATCTCCTCATCAGTCAACATTTGAGCAATAATTGACATTTGAGGGTGAGCAAGCCTATTAGTTTTATAATCCTGAAGTTTAGCTATTAAATAATCTTTATGTTGTGCAGTTAAGTTGGGAATAATAACAGAGTTCCCACCAGAAGCTGCCACTCCATCTAAACCATGACATGCGGAACATATCGTCTGTGCCTTTTCTTTACCTAACCTTATTTCATCAGTTAAGTTTTTACTAACTGTTGCACCGACTGATCCCTTTTCAGCTTGAGTTTCTGCATAGGACAATGATGAAAATGTAAAAAATAAACTAGTTAAAAAAACTATAAAAACTTTCATTAATTCATTCTGGTATGACTAATAATCTTTATTGCTTCAACAAGTTTTGCTTCACCTTCTTTTAATTTTCCAGCATCACATAAAGCTTTGCCCTCGTCTTTAAGGGCTTTAATCTTATCAAGGTCTGCTTGTGTATATTTGTATTGTTTTTTTCCATACTCTCTTTCAGACTCTTTCCAAATCGATTTTTGATAATATTGACAAAGGTAATCTGGAGCATTTAAATATGCCTTATATTCCTCTTCTGTCATGCATTTGCTTTCTCTTACTTGCTTAAATTCTCCATCCTCAGTCCAGTTAGCAAGTCCACTACAAATTTTTTGATTACCATCACTTGCAGCATTTACTGCAAAGCTACTTAGAAACATGAGGGTAAATAAAAGTAAAATTTTTTTCATTGTCTATTTTTTTTATGTTTCGTTATTATTTTATTGAAAAAGGGACCGTCAATCAACGGCCCCTTTTAAATTGTTTATTAACCTTCGTAAGATATTCTATAAATAACTCCAGCTTTATCGTCTGAAACTAAAATAGAACCATCAAAGTATTGTTGAACATCAACTGGTCTTCCTAAGTAAGTACCCATTTCAGTCATCCATCCTTCTGCGAAAGGCTCATGCTTAGTAGCATTACCTTTGTTATCCAGATATGTAACCATTACTCTAGCACCTCTAGGTTTTACAGCATTCCATGAACCATGTTGCGCACTAAAAATTGCATTCTGGTATTTTTTAGGAAACTGTTTTCCAGTGTAGAACATCATTCCAAGGTCAGCAGCATGAGCTATTGTTTCAATTTGTGGCTTACAATAGTTGTCAGCATATTTTTTTGGAATTTCTTGTCCTTTATATTCATTAGTTCTAACATCACCACCACCATAGTAAGGGTGACCGTACCAAACATCAGATCCTAACTTACAAACTTTGTTGATTTCTCCTGGAGGTGTCTCATCTCCCATACCATCAACTTGGTTGTCAGTGAACCATAATGTTCCATCTTTAGGATTGAAAGCATGTCCAACTGAGTTTCTCACTCCAATTGCTACTACTTCTCTTTCAAGTTCTCCTGGGAATCTATTAAACCTAATAATTCCTCCGATACCAACTTGATCATAAAGTGGATATTTGTCTGGTCCTGCAACGTTAAATGGTTGACCCATACTTACATAAAGCTTGTTGTCAGCTTTATTAACCGCACAAACTCTAGCAGTGTGATTGTATGACTCTTCTTCAGGTGGAATTAAACCGCCTTTATCAATGATAGGTATTGCAACTGTGTCTGGACTTTCCATAAAGAACTCAGCAGCTGGAAACCACAATACTCTGTTTCTCTCTGCTACATATAAATGTCCATCGTCACTGAAGCAAACACCATTTGGAATATCAAACTTTACACTTGGGCTAAATTGCTCAACTGTGTCTGCAATATCATCCATATCTCTGTCTGTTGCTTGCCAAACTTTATCTTTTCTTGTTCCAATCCATACAGTAGTTTTATTTCTTGCCACCGCCATATGTCTTGCATCAGGGACTACAGCGAATAAACTGATTTTGAATCCTGGAGGCATTTTAATTTTTGGTAAAATATTTTTCTTAATATTTTCCGCAAATTTAGTGTCTTGAGGGATTACAATACCAGGCTCAGTGCCTGTTGCTTGAAAATTACTTAATTTTTTTACATTCTCATCACTGAAAGCTACAGTTGAAAATAAAGATAAAAAAACAGAAGTAATTAATAACGAAGTTATTTTTTTCATATATTACTCTCCTCTTAAGTTTTAAAATACAATCATGATCAATTTTAAAATTCATTTCAAGATATAAATTTATTCAACTTTAAATTGAAAAGTTAAGCTTAAAATATCTATGTTAATTGACTTTATTGGTACAATTTCCAGTCCTAAAAAACTCATCAATATTATCGATTGCTAAATTGGCCATTGCTGTTCTTGTATGTTTTGTGGCACTTCCAAGATGAGGTAATATAAATACACTTTTAATTTTTAAATATCCGGGGTTTAAATTTGGTTCTCCTTTGTAAACATCTAATCCTGCTGCATAAATCTTTCTTCTATGTAATGCATCAATTAAAGCTTCATCATCAACTATATCTCCTCGAGCAACATTGGTAATGACAGCTCCTGTTGGAAAGTATTCCACTGTCTCTTTATTAATCATGTTTTCAGTTTCTTTTGTTGCAGGACAACAAATTGATAAAACATCCGAGACTGAAAAAAGACTTTTTAAATTATCATGATAAACAGCGCCTTGTTCTTTATCTTCAGAAAGCTTTGATCGATTATGATAATGTATAATCATTCCAAGCGATCTTGCGATATTTGCAATTTTTTGTCCTATTCTGCCCATTCCTAAAATTCCAAGTCTTGTTCCTGTTAATTGTTTTCCAATTAAATAATCAGACGACCATTTCCAATTACTTTCTCTTGCGGCCTCTATTCCTTCAGATGCCCTTCTGCATGCACCTAATATTAATAAAATCCCAATCTCAGCCGTAGCATCCGATAATACTTCTGGTGTATTAGTAACTGCTATTCCTCTTTTTTTTGCAGCCTCAAGATCAATGTTTCCAAATCCAACTGCAAAATTTGAAATAACTTTAATAGTTTCAGGTAATTTATTAATTGTATCCGCATCCATTTTATCAGTAAGGGAAGTCAGTACAGCATCACATCCTTGACTTAATTCAATTAATCTTGATTGAGAATATAGTTCATCATTAGAATTCAAATGAGCATCAAACATCTTAGATGCTTTATCTTCACTTTCTTTTAGCAATCTTCTTGTAATTAATATTTTTTTCATAAATTCCTTACGTTAGTGCGGTTGGCTTAGGTCCACCAGTGTACCAATCTAAAACTTCAATTGTATGAAGTATTGGAACCTTAGTACCATGAGAAATTTGTGTAATACAACCAATATTTCCTGTCGAAATAAAATCGGGATTTAAACTCTCAATATTATTTACTTTTTTTGTCAAAAGTTGTTTTGCAATTTTTGACTGAAGAATATTATAAGTACCAGCTGAACCACAGCAAATATGACCCTCTGGAATTTCTAATATTTCATTTTTTGTTTTTTCAAGCAATGAAATAGGTTGGGTGTGAACTTTTTGGCCATGCTGCATAGAACAAGCTGAATGATAAGCAACTTTATATTTCTTATTCTTAGATTTAATATTTAATTTTAAACTCTCAAATATATATTCTGAAATATCTCTTGTAAGTTCTGAAATTACCTTGGCTTTTTTACTTAACTCCTTATCATCTCTAAATATAAACCCATAATCTTTCATGGTTGTTCCACATCCAGAAGTATTAGATAATATTGCATCTAAATTACCTTTTTTATGTTCTTCATACCAAATATTAATATTATTTCTAAAATCTTGATGCGCATCATCCTCTTTTCCAAGATGATGATTAAGAGATCCACAACATCTAATTTTTTTTGGGACAATTACTTCTACGCCATGACGATTTAACAATCGAATAGTTGCCTCATTGATTTGAGGTGAAATTTCTTTTTGCACACAACCAGTTAAAAGTGCAACCCGTGCAATTTTCTTTTTACCAGTTACTTTGTATATTTCTTTAATTGGTAAAGATTTTTTTGGAAAATTTGTCGGCATTAAATCCATCATGTCTTTAATTTTAGAAGGCAGTAAAAATTTTATTGGTTTTGCTAATTTAACAAACCAACTTGATAATTTAAAAATTTTTGGATTAGGAAGAGTAATTGACAAAAAATATCTTATTAGTTTATCAAAAAAACCTCTTTCATAATTTTTTTCAATATATTTTTTTCCGTGGTCAATGATGTGCATGTAATTTACACCTGATGGACATGTCGTCATACAGCTGTAACAAGATAAGCATCTATCAATATGTTTAACTACTTTTTCTGTTGGTTTTTTATTATTTTCCAACATGTCTTTAATCAGGTAAATTCTGCCTCTTGGTCCATCAAGCTCATCGCCTAAAATTTGGTGAGTTGGACATGTGGCATTACACATTCCACAGTGAACACATTTTTTAAAAATCTTTTCTGTCGCTTTGTTATCGCTATTTTCTAGTTGTTTTTCTGTAAAATGTGTTTGCATTAAATTCCCCTATACATTTTACCAGGGTTAAATATTCTTTTTGGGTCAAAACTTTTTTTAATTTTTTCTGAAATCATTAATCTTACCGGTTCTACTGTAAATATTGTTTCCTCATAATCGTATTCTTCAGATGTTTTAACAATCGTCATATATCCACCAAGTTCAATGGATTTTTTTTTGATTTCACTAACTTTATTATTCTTTTTTGAAGGAACTTCGACCCAAAATAACGATCCGCACCAATCGATATAATATTTAAATTTATTCCCTAAATAACTCATCATTTCAGAGCCATTTGCGGGTTCAATTACAATTCTAAGTAAATTATTTTTTGTGTTTTGAAATAATTCTAAATTATTTATTTTTTTCCAAAATGGAGAAGATTGATAATTATCAAGTATAGCTATTTTAAATTTATTTAGATCCAGCTCTTTTGTGATTTTTTTTGTTTTTTCATTTATTGAAAGTTTATCTCCCTCAAGTCTTAGGGCTAAGTAAGATCCAGTAAAATCTAAATCATTGAATTTAAAAATGGTTTCCTTGTTTTTAACAAACATACCGTCATCTGGTTCATCGGGTAAAAAAACTGCGCCTGTTATTTCACTACTAGATGAGGCAATTTTATCAAATAAATCATAAATTTTTTTCCTATCATCAACTTTAATAACAATTGTATTAGATAATTGTTTTTTAGGTAAAACCTTTAAAGTAATTTCTGTTAAAGCAACAAGTGTTCCAAAAGCTCCAGATATAAGTTTTGAAAGATCGTACCCAGTTACATTCTTAACAACCGTTCCACCAGATTTAATAATATCTCCTTTACCATTAACACCTCTAAAGCCCAACACATGATCTCGAACACTTCCAACTTTAAATCTTCTTGATCCCGCATAGTTACATGACAAATAGCCACCTATCGTCCCCTTATTTGCTTTACCATCTTTTATGTATCCAAAATCTAATGGCTCAAAAGCTAGCTCTTGATTATTTTTATCTAACGCCTCTTCTATTTCTTTCACAGGCGTGCAAGCTTTGACTTTTATGTAAAGCTCTTCTGGAAGGTATTCTATAATTCCTGATAATTTTGATAATGAAACTTTATTTGCAGCTTGAGTTTTGTTACCAATAAAATTTTTGGAATTAGTGCCTGTTAGCTCTATAGATGAATTTTTTTTATAAAAATCCTTTACTAAATCTGAAACTTCAATTTCATCTTTGGGATAAAAAATATCGTTAGAATCTTGGAAGATCTGGGAATTTATTTTCTGTTTTGTGGACATGAACCCTTCCTTCCTCAACACACTTCTTTAAAATTGGATAAACTTTTCCTGGATTTAATAAATTTTTTTCATCAAGAGATTGTTTAATATCTAATTGTTGTTGAATATCTTTATCATTAAACATTTCACACATTAATTCTCTTTTTTCAATTCCAATACCGTGTTCTCCAGATATTACTCCTCCCAGTCTCACACATGTTTTTAGAATTTCAGCACCAAACTCTTCTGTTTTACGTAACTGTTCTTTATCGCTTCCATCAAACATAATTAGTGGATGTAAATTTCCATCACCTGCATGGAAACAATTTGCAACAGGTAGATTATATTTTTTAGATAACTTTTGTATTTCAAGTAAAGTTTGTGAAAGTTTTCCTCTTGGAATTACACCATCCATACAGTAATAGTCAGGTGCCATTGCTCCACAAGCAGGAAATGCTGCTTTACGACCAGCCCAAAAAGACAATCTCTCTTTTTCATTTTTGCTTAATTTTAGACTTGAACAATTATTCTTCTTTGCAATTTCACTAACTTTTTTTAATAATTCATTTACTTCCGACTCTGTTCCGTCTAGCTCTACAATAACCAATAATTCGGCATCTCTAGGATAACCCGCTTTACTAAAATTATCAGTAGCATCAATTAATGCCTTATCCATAATTTCCATTCCAGCTGGGACTATGCCACTTGAAATTATTTCTGATGCAGCATCTCCTCCTTCTTGAATTGAAGGAAATCCTATTAAAGCAGCTTTAACCACTTCTGGTTTCTTTAAAATTTTTACAGTTACTTCAGTTACAACTCCAAGCAAACCTTCTGATCCACAAATTAGTCCCATTAAATCGTAGCCTTCTTGATCAAATGATTTTCCACCAATTCTAGTTATGGTTCCATCCATCATAACCATTTCAACACCAAGAATATTATTTGTGGTTGTTCCGTATTTTAAAGAGTGAACTCCACCAGAATTTTCAGCAACATTTCCACCAATAGAACAGGCTAGTTGACTAGATGGATCTGGTGCATAGTAAAATCCTTTATGTTGTACTGCGTGAGTAATACCTAAATTTGTAACGCCTGGCTGCGTAACCACACATCTATTTTCAAAATCAATTTTGAGTATTTTGTTAAATTTTCCCAAACCTAAAACGATTGCATCTTGTAAAGGTAATGCTCCACCGGATAAACCTGTGCCAGCACCTCTTGGAATAACTTTTATATTTTCTTCATAACAATATTTTAAAATTTCGCTTACCTCACTTGTATTTTCGGGCAATACAACAGCTAATGGTGTTTGAGTGTAAACAGCTAAAGCATCGGTTTCATAAGGTTTGATTTCATCTGCATGACTTAAAACATTTTCTGCGTTTGTTAATTTTGAAAGACTTTTTACAATCTCATCTTTTCTTGAAATTATTGATCTGTCGATTTTTGGTAGAGCTATTTGAGTCATAACTCTTAACCTAGCATTTTTTTAATGTTTTCCAATGCGTTAGAAATGTTGTCCTGTGAAGCTGCGTAACTAAATCTTACATAATCTA
>Ga0255772_10006602_pt1 | contig 10545 bp, 9 predicted proteins | sample 071ome_34_FD_179970 | JGI IMG/M metagenome (GOLD analysis project Ga0255772, IMG submission 179970) | Coastal salt marsh microbial communities from the Groves Creek Marsh, Skidaway Island, Georgia - 071411BT metaG (version 2) | ecosystem: Environmental > Aquatic > Marine > Intertidal zone > Salt... | reverse complement strand
AGCCACGTGAGCGAGCGCACCTGAAGCGTCAACGAGATGATCGCAGGTAAGGCGTCCGCCATCGCTTGTCACCAGAACCTCACGCCCTGCTCGACGCTGCTGGTGAAGCCGTTGAAGGGCGACGCCAACCCGAAGTTCTGCCCCCGCCTCGACGGCCCGCTCCGCCAGGTGGCCGTCAAATTGGGCGCGGTGTCCCGCGTACGCATCGAGGGAGAAATCGTAGGAGCGACCCGAGGGCAGGAACACCCGCATAGCGTCCAGGCGATGCAAACGGATGCGGTCAGGCACATCGAAGGTGTCGATGAGCCACTCATGGTTCTCAAGCCCACGGAAGGTGTGCACAATTTCACCCCAATTCGGGATGCATTCACCGCATTGTGCTGGGTGCCCGACGACGGCCCGACGTTCAAGGACAAGGACGTCCATCCCTGCCTCAGCAAGCCGTCGTGCACAACTCGTCCCTCCGGGCCCAGCCCCGACCACAACGACGCTCCGATGCTCAATGTCGGGCATCGCGTCACCTCGTTCGCTCCCCGACCTCGCGGAGCATGTCGAGCATCAAGGGGACGGCTGGTCCAGCACCGACGCGTCGCAATGCAGCACCGGCGCGCTCGAGATGCAAGTCCACCAAAACCTCAGCGTACTCCAAGGAGGACGAGCGATGAAGCAGGTCCATCAGTTCGGGCCAATCGGCTTCCTTGAAGGACGAGAGGAGCGTGGCGAGCCGCTCACGTTCGGCACCATGCGACAGGGTGAGCGCATGGATGAGGGGGAGGGTCATTTTCCCTTCAACAACGTCCACTCCACGCGGCTTGCCCATATCGGGAGAACCCCGAAGGTCGAGCAGGTCGTCAACCAGTTGAAAGGCCACACCGAGTTCCTCGCCGAAGGTCCTGAAATGCTCGGCGTCCTCGGCGCTCCGTCCGGCGACCAACGCCGCTGCCTGACAGCCGGCGGCGAACGGACCTGCGGTTTTGCCCCGGACGATGTCCAAGTAATCCTCGGGCGAGGTGGTCAGGTCATCGATGTGATCGAGTTGAAGGAACTCTGAGACGGCGATGTCCGAGCAACTCCGAGCCATGATGGACACAACGCCCTCATCGTACCTCCCGCCGAGACCGAAGCCCTGCACAAACAACCAGTCGCCCGTGATGATGGCTTTCGCGGACCCGGCGAGAAGGTGAACCGTCGTACGGCCGCGGCGCTGGTCGGCTTCGTCGTTCATATCGTCGTGCACGAGGGTCGCGGTGTGGATCAGTTCGAAGGCAAGCGCCAGCGGGAGCACGTTCTCTGGGTGCTTCCCACCCGCAGCCTCGTAGGCGAGCAGCACCAGCAACGGCCTGAGCCGTTTCCCACCGGACAACAACACGTGCTCTGCGAGGTCAACAACCTCGCCGTCCCCCTGCTCTCGTGCTGCAGCAAGGTGAGATGCGAGGCACTCGTCCACCATCTCACGCAAGGAGAGCAGCCGTTCCACCTGCTCGGTGGTCAGCGTGGACATCACTTTCGTCCACGAGGGTGGCCTTCTTAACGGGTGTCGAGCGCCCCGAGGTCATCGAGGGTCGGTGATGGAGGAAGAGGTCGCGCGCTATCTTGTCGCGCTCCCTCCAGACGACGACGACATGGCTTCGACGCACGCGAACGGCGTGTTGAGCGGGCTCAACGAACCGACCTTCGTCACCAAACCCTTGCCAAGCATGCACGACGCGGTTCGGCTCTTGCTTGACGGCGACGTCGACCTGATCGCTGTTTCAGCTTCGCAATGGTCCAGCATGGACAAGACCGGTTTGACGGTGGCGTCCGCCCTCGGCCGTCGGGAACCCACTTGGATCCTCGTGGCCGATGACCGCCCAGACATGCTCGAGCACGGGGCTCGTGTGGGCTGTGATCATCCGTTGCTCCACCGCCAACTTCGCCGGTTTCGACCGGACCTCGTCCTCGTGGACCCAAGCGATGAGGAGCCGTCGTGGTGCACGCTGACTGCGGCCGAGCGCATGTCCCGTTGGGAAGACCAACGGACCGAGGGCGACCTGCATGGATACGTGATTCCTCGATCCATGCATCGGTGCCTGGAGGGACGACCGCCGCGGCGGCACACGTTGGGACTCAACCGTGAGGACCCCACCCGACATCGCTTCGTGCCGCCTCCTTTGGGAGGTTTCACCCTGCTCGTCGCACGGTCCGGTTTCCCAGCAGCGCCCTTGCGCCCCATCAGCGATGTTGGAGCCTTGCTCGCCCACCGGTTGGAACGCGCCATCCTTGAGGCCATCCCCGAACACCTGCAATCGATCACCGGGGTCCACGTTGAACGGCGACGTGTTGGAACCCTCCTGCAGGAAGCAGCGAAGGTTCAGGATGAACACGCCATCGAATCCTTGCTTGACCCTGAGGCTAGCCTGAAGACGAAGGGCCACCGCTTGGAGATTATCATCGAAACCCTCGGCGTCGATGGACGAGGTGCAGCGGCCAGCGAACGTGTGTTCCCGGAATCGGAAGCACATTCCGGCATGGTACGTGCTCTGGAGGAATGGTCCGAACTTCTTGAGGCCATGACCACAGACCATGAGGAGTTGGGCCGAGGGGTGCATTACATGGGAGAATACGAGGAAGCGTACGCCGCAGCCCACCCGTCCATGATGCGATTGGACGACGAATGAAGGTCGCCAGTCGGCCGTGGAACGGCCACGTTTGGTGCGAATCCCCATATACCCACAGGCGTGGAATTGGAATGGGTTGAAGCAATGGTGGACGCCGCGGCCATGCTTGAGGAACTCTATCGGGCGAAGCTCGACGACCTGCGGTCGATTGCAGCAGCCTATGACCTGCCACGAACGGGCGGCGTGGATTTGCTTCGCGCCCGCCTCATTCGAGACTTGGTGCTCGGGGCTTGGGACCTGAGCGATGAGGGCCTTGCAAACCTCAAAAACGTGGAATTAGGGGAACTTCTCGAAGTGTTTGGGATCAAGAAAACTGGCTCCATCCGAGCACGCCGTCAGCGCCTGTACCTTCACTTGAACCACGACGCGAAGGGACTCTCTGTGGAAGCGCTGGAAGAAGCGACCAAGGACGACCTCCAAACCTTGGCACGGGCGCTCGACCTGCAGGTGTCCGGCTCCAAGCAACTTCTCCAATCTCGCATTGCGGGGGTTCTCGAAATGCAACGCGGAGCATGGGGGCCAATTAAACGGGCCCTCCGAAGGGAGGGAGGCGCGACAGGGATCAAGGTACCGCAGCCTGAAGGCGCACCGCTTCCACCAGAAGCCTCGGAACAGCACCACCAGCCCGAAGATGATCAGGTGGACGTGGCGGACCCCCTCGAAGCAACAACAGAGGACGTCGAGGACGTCGACGAGCCCGCAGCGTCGACCACCAGCGACGTTGGACGGGCTGTGGAGGCTTTCGCGGACGCGCACCCGGACGGGTGGACCGACGGCGAAGAAACAGAACTTCGAATGACGCTTCAATCGCAGGGCGTCGACGTCACGCGAGGCGACGTGGCCGCTGAATTGGACGACGCCTTGAGGGAGTTCGCCGTCAGCCCTGCTGCCCTCGAGGAACTCGCCCCTGAGCCGATGCCTGAGGAACCCACCGCCTTGACCCTTGACGAGCGGGCGGACCTCGACGACCTCGAACGGCGCACCGCGGAGGTTGAGGCGTCCTGCAGGCATTACCTCAGCATTGGCAGCATCCACGACAACGCGGACGTGGACGCATTCCTCGATCACCTCGTTCAACAAGGGTTCGATACCACCAAGCAACACATTCGCCAAGCCATCCTTGTACAACTTCATGACGTTGACCGTCGACGCACCGAAGAGGATCTCGCCCAGCGTGACCGGCCCTCCACGTGGCGTGGCCGGGAAGCCGTACGAGCCTTCGAACACCATCGTCCGATGCTGCTCGAAGCCGTGGACGCCGCGACCATGGAGGGCGACAGCCCAGAGGCTCGCTCAGCCTACCTCGCCGCAGCCACCAACCTTGGCCTGGACCTCGCTGAACCCGCGGTGTCTGGACGTGTTCACGCCCTCTACGACTTGCATGTGGAACTGCTCGCAGAACGTGCCTCGATGGACCCTGTCGCTTCGCGACGCCAAAGCGCCCTGCGCGTGCTCTTCCATGGAAGCGTCCACCTGGACGTGACCGAGCGACGGACGTTGGAGCGCTTGGAACGGGGCCTTCCTGCCTTCGAAGACCTCGTCGCTGCTGTACTGGAGGATTCGACCGGGCGCATCGAGCCCGGTCATGAAGCCCTGATCATGACCTACCTTGAGCGACGAGGGCTTGAGGTCAACACAGCCGACCTTCGGCCTCGCGTGATGGCTTGTGCCGGGGTGCTTGCAGCAGAGATGGGGCTCATTTCGCTCTCGGAGATCCCCCGGCTTGCCCCTGGCCTCCGGGTGTCGGACGACCAAATCGACGACATTGTTCACGAACTGCAAAGCCTCGCCGCTGCCTTCCGCGTCCCAGTTGGGCGCGATGAAGACCTCGAGGACGCTCCCGCCCCCCCCGCTGCGCGCGACGGTCGAGATCGACGCGTGGACGGCGCAAAGGCCATGTTGGACCGGGCCGATGCGGTCCTTTCTCGGATGCTCGAAGAGCGATGAAACCGCTCAGCGGGTCGCGTAGAAGTTCTGGATGATCGAGGTGACCGTCTGGATGTCGCGAATGTCGCGCTGTTGAAGGTCGGCCAAGATGGCCTCCCGTTGCCGGACGTGCTGCTCGAACACCTCTGGCGTGATGCCCGCGGCGTTGCAAATGCGCTCCCTGAACTGCGATGGGATGCCGGTTTCTTCGATTTCATCGGTGTTGGCGTTGTACTTCCAGATCGCGTTGAGGCGGGGTTTGTCCCCTTCCATTCCCGCCACCTCGGCCACTTCGACGATCTTCCTCGCCGTCCTGCCATGAACGTGAAGTCGGGCCTGAATGATGATCAGGTCAAGCCCGGTCAGCATGATCGGTGGAACGCTCATGGGCGGATTGATCAAGCGCGTCACGGTTTCCTGCGCCGTGTTCGCGTGCAGGCTCCCGAAAGAGCCATCGTGGCCGGTGTTCATTGCGGTCAGCAGCGTTGCCGCCTCTGAACTTCGGACTTCACCCACAATGATGCGGTCAGGCCGCATCCTCAGGCTGGACTTGAGGCAATCGTTCATGTCAACTTCCGGGGTTCCATCAGGTCGTTCACGGCGCGTTTCCATGCGCAGCCAGTGGTCGTGGTACACCTGAAGTTCAGCCGTATCCTCGACGGTGAGCAGGCGTCGGTGCCATGGAATGTACATGCCAAGGCAATTCAGCGTCGTGGTTTTCCCAGACCCGGTGCCGCCTGCGATCACGAAGTTTGCGGGACGGCTATCGAGGCCCTCAATCCACACCCACATCATAGCCGCCAACCTCAAGTTGACCGTGCCGAAGTTGATGAGGTCGATCATCGTCAATGGATCCTCCTTGAATTTTCGAATCGTCAAGGTCGGACCATCTGGCGAGACAGGAGGAATCGTGCCATTCACACGGGAGCCATCGGGAAGGCGGCCGTCGAAGATGGGCACCATGCCAGGTCCATCGCCGAGAGGGACGTTGGTGAACGCTGCGATGTTGGCTGCGATTTGCTGACCGTCGGCATCGGCAATCCAGATGTTGGTACGGCACATGCCGTGGTCCCTGTGCGCGACCTTGACGCACTGCGTCCCCCCGTTGTACATCACCTCCTCAAGCCCGTCGTCCTCGAGCAAGGCAGCGAGGTCCCCGTACGGATTGGCCTCGATGGGCCCCTCGACGTGGTAAATTGGCGAGGGGTGGTTGTCTTCCTCGTAGATCGTCACGCGCCCGTACTGTGCAAGGATGTTCGACATGTCTCAGCCTCCAATCATCAACAGGGCTCCGTAAAACAGACCCATGGAAAGCGTGCTCCAGAACGGAAGCCACCACAGCATGGCGTCCATCCGGCCCAGCATCCGGCCGCAAATGGCGACCGCAACGGCACTCGCAGCGCCGAAGAAGATCGAGAAGGTCGTGGCGATGCTGTCGATTTGGTATCCTTTTGACGGAGGTGCGAAGAGCCCAATCAACACGGCGATGAGGCCGGGAAGGCCGAGGCACACAAACAGGACGATGGTCATCACAAGCCCGGAGAGGTCCTTTTCCCGCTTGTCGATGAGGTCGTTCAGGCGCTGGTAGTCGTTCGCGAGGTCGTACAGCACGGCCTGGAGCGGGGCGTTCTGTTCGACAGCAGTCTGGATGAGTTGCACGACGCGCTGCACCTGTGAAGAACGGGTGCTTGTCGCGAAGGAGGCCAAGGCTGCATCAAAACTCGAAGAGTGGCTCTTGGACAGGGCTTCGCTCAACAAGGCACCGAAGGGGCCCTGAACGTTCGAAGATTGGTCCATCATGACCTCTTGCAGGCCGAGCCCTGCTCCAACGCCGTCGCTGAGGGATTCAAGGAAACCTGGGAGAACACTTTCCACGGCTCGCCGGCGCCGGCGTTCGATCATCGGAGGCACGCCTCCGGCTGCAAAGGCAAGACCGATGCCCGCAAGAAGCAGCAAGGGCAGGTTGTCGTTGAAGGATTCAATGAGCCTCCAGAACATGGTCTCACCTCACAAGCCCGGATCGGTGGTGTGGGCTTTCCGCCCGATGAACGCCATCAGCAGCACCGTGGCGCCGAGACCGCCGACCGTGATCACTGGAAGGATGGGGATCAAGCCCGAGAGTCCGAGCATGCCCTGAAGGTCTTTCGGGACGATCTGAGGGGCGAGCGCCAAGACCGCGATGAGGATGGGCGACAACATGCCCACGGAGAGCATGGTTTCAGGAAGTCCCCCAAGGCCCTCGATGTATTCCTTCACGGCTTCTGAGCGCTCTTCCTCCATCCGGGAGCCGAGTTTACGAAGGGTTTCGATGACGTCCGTGTTTTGCGTAAGGTTGGTGTGGAGGGTGTTGAGCAATTTGCGGTAGCCGTCGGTCTCGCTCGTGGTCATGAGCTTCTTGATTTCCTTGTCGAGGCCAGGCGACTTCCCGGATTGAAGTCGCTTGAGGACCCCGGCAAAATCTTCCGAAATCACGCCGTACCCACCGCGGCCAATGGTGTGCATGGCTGCTTCAAGGCCCACCCCAGAGGACATCATCACGTCCATCGCACGGATGACGTAGAGGATCTCTCGACTCTCTTCGATGCGCCGCATGACGTCTCCCTCTCTCAGTCCTTGTCCTCGATCAGTTCGAAGGTGAATTCCTCTGACGTGCCGTCGTAGTTTATCGAAGCAAACATCACCTTGACGTCCCGCTCCTCAAAGGGGTCGTGGATGAAAGGCTGGCCTCCACGGAACATGGCCATGACGTCCTTGTAGCGGTCACGGTCCATGACACCGCGGACCGTGTACACAGCGCTCTCGGAGCCTTCGTCGTGAAGGTCGTCGCCTTCACCACCACGAACGACGGTACGGGTCAATCGGCGGACAACGCGAACGGAGATGTCGGCGTTTGGGAACCGCAACCAATCTGCACTCGTCGTTGCCGACGCAGGTCGTATGAAGAAGTCGGTTCCTGCCACAACCCGCACAGGGCCCTGCGGACCTTCAATGTGATGGGCTCATTCAACCAGCCGATACCAGCCGAAGGAGACTTCGAAGACGCTGCCTTCATCGAGCAGCCCGTCGAGTGCCGTGTCGGCGACGCCAGCGTCGAAGCCTTTGGCCCCCATGTTCTTCACCAGGGTCTCGTAGTCCACACCACTTCCCTGATCGAGGGTTTGAATCAACGCCGTCATCGCCGCACCTGCGTCGGCCTCGCCCGATGTCCCTGCCGCATCCTCGGCCCCACCTGAGGGCTCGTCCCCGGTCAGCGGCAACGCGGCAGGTTCGGTTCGAACGGACGCCATCTTGCCTTCTGCGATGTCGAGGGCCTGCAGAACGTGCAGCTTGTAGTGCTCAACAGAGGCACCCTCGTAATGCGCGAGGGCGTGCGCGAGGCCTTCGGCCATCGGAGCAGGCACCCCTGCTTGGCGCATCGCCGCCGGACCTTCAGCGGCCGAAGGCATGGCCTTCTCGTGGGCATCCAGACGCTCCAGCGTGGCGGCCGCGGTTCGCGCCAGCCATGCTGCGTAGCGGGGCGGGTCAATGCGAACCACTTCTTCAGGCCGAAGGCTGGTGTACACGGCGCCCTCATCGGTCTGGTACCAACGGGCCTTCGCGACCATCATCACGTGCATGGTTTCGCCTTCTTCCAGCGACCTTGTGAGGTCCACGATGGCCTCTCGGGCGCTCTCAGGATCGAAATCTCCTGCGCTGAAATAAAACAGGCCTGACGGGTCCCGGAGCTGCCCCATGTGCATGACCTGACCGTTGGCCGACTCGCGTGGTTCGACACGCTCCAGCAAGCCGGCCACGATGACGCGGTTGATTTTCGCGCCAAGCCGGGTGATCACGAACGAGGGGTCGTATTCACCCGAGCCTCGCTCGTTGAGGGTCGCCTCGCCAAATTCTGAAGCGAAGATGTGCCATGCAGGCTGCCGCTTGATGTTACGAGATGCCTCCATCATGCCACCCCCCATGCGGCCCGTGCTTCGGTGGCGATCAAGCTACCGTCCTCCTCAATGGACTCGAAGCCATCGGCCATGAACATGGAACTGCGGTCGTCCACCAACAGCCTCCCGCTGATCCTGACCCGACCCCCGAGCCAACGCGACCGGAGCGATTGCACCCACGCGCCAGCCCCTGTGTCCTCAATGACTGCGCGAAGTCGATCCATGTCGAGTCCAAGGGCCGCCAACGCCGCGTCCTTCCCGACGAACACGGACAACGATTCGGCGTCGCCCTGCACCACAAGGCGCAGGCGAACGTCCTCGTTCCCCGCTTGAGCGCCGTGATCGGTGCAGGACCCATCGCGCAAGACGCGACGGCATTCTCCGCAACGGTAGATCAGACCGGAGTCGTCGCGCACGCTCACCACGTACCCTTCTGTCGCGACACCGACCCGCCCGCTTCCGTTGGCGAGTTCATCGAGGTCAACCTCCACTGCGTGGTTCTCGAGGTCGATGGTTGCATCCCAGGGGGTGGCCTTCAGCACCTCGACCTGCTTCGCTTCGTCCACGGTGATGTCCGGGACACCCTGCCATGCACGCACGCGAACGCCGCTCAAGCGCACCGCCACCGGCAGGTCATCGGCCGTGAACGGGAGTTCGGACCAGGCACTCATCCTGCACTGCCCGCTGGGATCAGCCACCCGGCCAGACCAGAGGTGCCGTTCCTGACCCTCTCGCGTGAACGTGCGCTTCTGCCATTCATGCACCTCCACGACGCAGGTGACGTCGCGAGCGCCGTCCCGCAGTCCCGCAATGCTCAGTTCACTTGCGGCTTCAAGTTCGCCGACGGAAGCAAACGATGCATCGTGGTAGGCCTCGATGGTGGTTGTTCGACCGAAGTTCAACTCAGGTGTGTCTCGGAAACTTCGCACCGTGGCCCCATCGACCTTCACGAGCTGTCCGACCTCAAGTTCGACGGGGTCCCACGAGAGGAACCCGACAGACCCAGTCCCGTCGGCGAGGCGCCCACGAACCACGTCGATGGTTCCCGAACCATCACGCCGGTGAATGACATCGGGTCGGACAGCTAGGACACGAGCCACGACACAGACCGTGCCGGCTTCAGGCAGGTCAGCAATGGATACAGGCTCACCTGGAGCCACCACAGGGGCTGAGCCCTCCTCAAGCACCACAACGCGGGTGGATTGGTTGACGTTCAGCGAGCGTCGACCTTGGTATTCGTTGACGGAGGCCCCTTCAAGCCTCACAATGCTGCCTGAACGTAGTTCCTGCTTTGGAGCCCAGTCTTTGTATTCCCATCGGGTGGAGGGGGAAGCGGAGTCGTATGGGAGGTCTTCCAGAAGACCGAACGCAATGGTGCGTTGTTCACCACGCACGGTTTGATCCCTGACGTTGTGCGAGACGATCCGAACGGTGATCTCCACGTTTTGGTCGTCGCCGCTCAACTGGTCGAAGCGTTCCACGGATTTCATCGGGCGTGGAGCCTTTCCAGCGGAGGCGCGACCAGCAGGTGCACCCGACGACGGCGACGCGTTGACCTGCAACGTTCGGATGATGGAGTGGATGGAGTCCTGAGGAGGAATGAGGAATTCATCCTCGTACTGCCGAAACGCGGCAACAACGTCCGCTTCGCTCGCTTCAGGGCACGCGTCGAGCACCAACGCGACATGGTCGCCGTAGGGATGGCTGCTCATGCGAGGCCCTCCACCTGCGTTGTTGCCTTCGTGGGCCAGCATGGTGGACTGGCGGTGGATGCACGTGCGGTTTGGTTGAGACTGGACACTTCCTTCACCTCCTCGGACTTGCCGAGTCAAGTCGAGGGCCTTTGAACCCTCCCAAACGCCTCCGAGGCGTGGTGGGTTCGGGCCTCAAGGCATCCCCTGCGCGGTCCATCGCTCACGCGGGGTTCACACCAAGGCTCCCACGGAACAACACGTCAGCCAGATGCAGTGAGCCGCCTGGCCGCCCGTCCCTTCCCGGAGCGGCCGCCAACACCACGTCGCCACCCAAGG
>Ga0255772_10006596_pt1 | contig 10551 bp, 9 predicted proteins | sample 071ome_34_FD_179970 | JGI IMG/M metagenome (GOLD analysis project Ga0255772, IMG submission 179970) | Coastal salt marsh microbial communities from the Groves Creek Marsh, Skidaway Island, Georgia - 071411BT metaG (version 2) | ecosystem: Environmental > Aquatic > Marine > Intertidal zone > Salt... | reverse complement strand
TTTTCTAAAAATTTAATTAATTTATTCGTTGTCATATCAAGCTTTATAGGGGGAAAGTTTAAAAATCTTGATTTGTTTTTTATTAGAATGCTATATTTCTTCCTTTCAGAGGATGATGAGATTCCTCTATTTAATCTTTGAAATTCTGCTTGAATTCGTGATAAAAGTTCAATAAAACCTGAGGAATGTAATAGAATTTCTTTTTCTTCATACTTTAATGAGTTAATTATTTCTACAACTTCTCTTCTGAGAGACAATGCATCAAAATCACTTATATCATTTACATCTTGAATAGTAGAAAAAATATCAACTTCATCATCGTCTTCAATAGTTATATTTGAGATAGTTCTAAATGTTCCAGTGTAATCTTCTAGCAATTCTGAAATAACATCATAAATATGTTGTTCAGACAAAATTAGTTTTTTTTCTTTAAATAAAAATGGGATTATATCCTCTTTAAGCTTTTCAGTTCTAAAAATTTGTGGAGCGTTGAAAACTCTATCAGTGTTTTCTTCTGTTTCAATATTCTGTTCCAATGTGTCCACATCTAGGCCTTTAATTAAAGGATGAAACCTCCGCATCTCAAGTGTAAGATTTTTTAAATTTAACAGTTCCTCATTGGTTGCGTCAGATCTAGATTTATTTAAAGGATAAATCTGATTAACGGAATCAGTTGTGCTGTATGTTTTAATACCTTGCATTTCGTCTGTAACAATCCATGTAAGATTTTGTATTGTGTTTAACAATCTCTCTCTGAAGGCTGGGTGCAAAAGTTCTAACTTAGCTACTTCTCTTTTTTCTGACCAATCTTTTATATGTCTTGTGAGGTTTTGCTTAAGAGTTCCATCAAACTTTATCCTCTTATCTTTTTCTGTAGTTGCTGAATTAGCGTGGTCTATTACTTTTTGTAATGATGGCATTCTTGTTGACGCTGCCATTTCCAGTAACTTAAAAAGAACTTGTTCAATGGCTTTTCGGTCTTTAAATTCAGATTTATGAATGTCTTTATTTTCTATGTATTTTTCAATATCAGAAAAAATGTCAAAGGGTTTGTAGTACAAACCTGATTTATGTGGATTGTCTGTGGAATTTCTTTTTTCAAAAAATTCTTCTGTCTGCAAGGTTTTTTTATAAATATCAGATCTAAATTGTTTATCAACAAAAAAAATAAGACTCAAATGATTAAATACCACTGCATATTGAAGATTTCTAACATCTGAGTTTTTTGAAAGCCTTCTAGCTCTAATTGCCTCAGGTGAATTTGGTCTAAGATTTGAATTTTGGGATAAGTTTGAGTTTAATGATTTTTGAATTGAACCCAAAGTGCTATATTTTGTATCTATGACTGATGTAAGCTCATCAGACATATCTGAAAAATTTATATCATATACATCAGTCATAAACTTTTCCTATTGATTTAAAGTGTTTAATTATTTTTTCAGATTCAGGATCGTAACAAATAAATTCTTTCGAAGAAGAATCTAGATTTTTTAAAAATTCCTTAGATAGCTTTTGGCTAAGTGGAAGAGTGCCTTTATAAAGTCCTGGTTTATCAAGCTTACAATAGTCATGATTGCTGTCAATCTCATTATGGGGTCTTCGTTGAATAAAGTCATTAGGCTTTCTATTAAGCCCTTCTTCTTTTAGTGAAGACCTGTTTACAATTTCAACTTTTCCTGAGTTTCCCCTTTTTTGGTAATTTTTTAAAAGAATCCAAAAATGTTTATTTACTTTTTTGCCCTTTGTTTTCTCCTTGAATCGTTTTGTTAAAAAATATGGAGGGTTGTTATTTTTATCTTTAACAAATTTTACAGCAAATTCGTCTTCCATTTCAAAAACAAAACCTTTACTTATGACTTTGCTTAGTGGGTTTTCAGAACTGTGCAGTTCGTATGCTTTTTTAAATGCCTCTTCTAATGCTGACATTACCTTATTTTCACCTTTTTTTTGGTGGCAACATTGTGTGTGAAAAATTAACAGCTTTTGAAGATTTGTAAAACAACTTTGCAGGAGCACCTTTTCCTGATTGTTTTCTAGGTTGTTGTTTATCAGCTGGAACTGAAGAAATCAATAAATTTCCATTTTCGTCTTTTTGTTTAAGTATTTTGTTCTGAAAATTTCCCAATTCGACAAATATTTCACTATCAAAAAGTGACCAAATAGATTGATATACATAACGTATATCAGAAACCGTAAAGTATTTATCACAAAAATCTAAGGCAATAGTTGAATACATTAACTTTTCATTTAAATACATTAGTGCATCTTTAAGCATGTCATTATGGTCAAAAGCCAAAACTTTATTTTCAATTTTTTTATTCAAAACATCTTTTACTTTAAAAAATTGGGCATCTGATGCATCGCTTCCAAAAATAGGATTGTAACTTCTTGGTAATAAGACTACAAAAGCATTTGATATTACTTGTTTATGATTGCCGGGAAGTTTTGTTTTATCAAAATTAAATGAATCCCTGTATGGATCTGAGTAAACTTTTAATTGATAAGGTCTTATCTTTTTTTTAACTAAGTCAAGGCCGGACTCTTCAAGCAACTCTCTTTTAAGTGCCTCACTTGTTGTTTCTCCTGATCTAACAAACCCACCGGGTAAGGCCCAATAACCAAAATATGGCCTTTTTACTCCACTTCTATCAATTGCACTTCTTTTAATTAATAAAACATTTAATTCATTCTCAATCATAGAAAAAACTACTCCATCTACGGCAAGAGAAGGTCTAAAGTAGTTGAAATTAGTTATAGGATCAGATTTGAGATTTTCCATTTTAATATTATATTATATATTTTATAATATATCTATCCAAAATTTTCTAACTTGCTTTTAAGAACTTATTTAAAACTTCTTCAATATGTTTTACTTCTTCATGATAGAGCTTTTCAGTTTTGAGATATTTTAGTAAGTCGTCCTGAATTTTATTCATGATTATAAGTTCTTTCTTTTTTACAGATTTTGCTACTTTTGGTTCAAGAGAATTAATGTATTGTTCTGCCTTATTATGCTGCAAAGATCTTTTGTAAATTCTTACTACATTTGTGTGTTGATTTAAATATTTGTTGATGTGAAGTGATGTTTGAAAATTTTTATTATTTTCTGTTAAAGAAGCCCAGAATTGAAGTGTTTTAATTGTTTGGTTATTAAAATCATTTACTTTTTCTTTATCATTCTTAAGTAATTGTTTTTTAATTTTTAAAGAAGTATTTACAGTTTGATCAAAGTCTTCAATATTTTTTAAATTATGATTTATTAAATTTCTATGCCAATCAAGAATTAATTTATCAATCAAAATTATTGCTGAATTTAACACTTGCGAGATGTCATCATAGTTATTTAATATTTTATTAATCATGTTTAAGGTAAATTTAAAGTTTGATTTTTCTGGATTAAAGTATTTAAATATCTCATAAAATACGTCGTACATTTGTTTTTCTTTATTACTTCTTTTTGAATTGTCATTGGTGTAAAACCTGCCATCGGGATACTTAATTTCCAAAACTTCCTTAAAATAATTTTCTAAACTTTCATATTTATTTATATCAAATGACTTATTACTCAAAAGCGAAATTGTATGTCTAATAGTTAAATCTAGAAGATCTGTAAATAAATCATTCTCTATATCTCCGTCTTGTTTCTGCTGTTTTGCCTCTTCAAAAAGTAATCGTAAACTGTCATTTACAATTGTAGGGTTATCAAGTAACCCATTCTGAATTTGAGAGACTTTTGTTCTAATATACTCCTCTCGGTCAACAAACAATTCTAAAGAAGCTAATAAATCATTACTATTTTTGTATACATTTATTGTGTTTTCTTCCACAGAAATTCCAGCATTGTTATAAAGCTCTTTAATTTTATCTAAAAGATCTTTTGAGTTCTTCTTATATTTTGTTTTAAAATCATCATTTAGCTCTTTGTCTAAAAGTATTAAAGTGTGTGTAGGCCTTGATATAGCAACCATAAGATTATCAATGGTTGATCTGATTATTGAGTTATATTTATTTGTAGATTTACTCTTACCTATTAAATCTTCAAGTTCTATTAAAGTCTTGCCAACATCAACTACTGCAACTGTTGAAAAGTCTAAACCTTTAACATCTTCAGGATTTAAAATATCTGATGTTTCTCCGTTGTCTGTTGAAAGTATCCCTGAAGAAATTGATACACCTGTTGGAAGATTGTTTACCTTCTTAATAATACCTTTTAACTCAGCTTCATTTTTTGCACAATAATAAACCACTCTTCCATATTGGTCTTTAGTATTTCCAGTAAATTGTTTTATGGATGGTCTTTCGCTCTTGTCTATCTTGCTATAAAAGTATCTTAAAGAATAAACAAAATTTGAAATTTGACTTGGGGATCGTAGTGATTCATCTAAATTAATGTGTTCTAACATATTGTTAACATCGATTGTTTCAAAATTTACATTTTTTGATTGAAAAATAAGGTTTTTAAATGATGACCAAGTAAAACTTGTAGGTCTAATTGTTTGTGATTCGTCACCTGCAGCCACAAACATTACTTCCTTATTTCTTTTTTTATTTGTTTGATTTGCATAAATGTAAACCAAATAACTTTCTATTTCTGTAAGGTCTTGTATTTCATCAATAAGTAACACATCCAGATTTGTCAAAACTTCGGGTAAAATAATTTCTTTTTTTTGAAATCTGGGTATTAACTGATAAGAAAGATATAGTGCAGGAAAAATCTCAATTTCTTTTCCGCAGTCAAATATCTTTTGTATTACGTTTTCAGCTTGGGTAAACTCTTTTCTTTCAAGAAACTTTTTTCTTTTCTGAAAATTTTTAACTACATAGTCTTTATATGACATATCAAAATTTAGATCTTCATCTAGTTTTCCAAAAGCATTCGCATAAATCTCAGAAAAAAGAACATTTGGGTTATCCTTCCAGCTTGAGTAATTTAATCTTGCATCTTGTTCTAAAAAATCTAAAAATATTTTTTTAGATAACTCATGATTTATATCCTTTTCATTAAGAAAAAGTTGATTATTTGATGAAGCTAAATCTTGAAAAAAATCATTGAACGTTAAGGCTCTCCTATTATTATTTGATTGATTGATTTCACCAAAGCTTTTCATCGCTTCAAAAGTAAGTTTTTTACTATAAGTTAAATAGAGTTGCTTCTTACCTTTAATAGTGTCTGATTTTTTATGTAGAACTGTAGTTTTACCAGTTCCTGGTAGTCCTTCAATTAAAGTAATATTTGAATCTGAATAGACTGCAGCAAATTGATTAGGTGTAAGCCAAACCTGTCCATCATTATCATTCCTATTTTTAATTGTATATTTTTTATATTTTTTATAACTACCTATATTTAACTTCTTGTTATTAAGATCGTGATGTCTAATTTCTTCAAATACTACTTCATTTTCCTTAAGACCTATCTTTCTGCCTAAAAAGTTCGTTCCTAAAGCAACCCATAAATAAAACCTTTTTCCATGACTACCTTGACTTAATGGAGTTTTAAATAACCCTCTATTTACACCTGATTGTGGTGAGAGAATACTTAAGGTTCCAAATTTTAAAAATTGATCAATATCAAATTGAATTTTTTTAACAACACTTATATCGGAATCAGATGATTCCAGATATTTAACTATCTTTGGATGTATGTAAATTACAATTGGTTTGAAATTTTTACTTAGTGCATTCATACTATTTATTATAATATTTATAATAAATAAGTCAATTTATTTATAAAGTTTTTTGTATACAATTAAACATACAATGAAAAAAAGGCTTTTCGTATCCTATTCAAGAAACGACTCAAAATTAGTTGATGAGTTTGTTGAAAATTCAAGCAACTTTAATTTTGAAGTATGGATAGATAAAAGAGATCAAGAATATGGAAAAAAATGGCGCGATAGTATTGTTGAAGCAATTAAAAGTAGTGATGGTGCCATTCTTTTTGTTACACAAGATTCATTAAACTCTAAAGCAGTAAAAGAACTTGAAATACCTGAATTCTTAAACCAAAAAGACACACGTGGTGAAGACTTCTTACTTTATATCGTAATTCTTGATTATGTACCTGAAAATACATTAAGAGAATTTCAAACTATTAATAATGAATTTATATTTAAAGAAAGACACATAAAAAATGTAGGTGCAAATAAATTAGATTCCGAAGAACTACTACCTAGTGAAATGCTAGAAGGTGCTAGACAAAAATACTGGTTTAGATTGTGTTCTGAAATTTATAACGACTTAATTTCATCAGAAAATAAACAAATAGTAAAAAAATTTATAATCAATAAAAAATTTAAAAATTTTATAAAGAGAAGTTCTATTTTATCGTTATTAATTTCTTTGATGTTTTTAGGCTATACAGGGTTTACTTCAGTTAATGAAAGATTTAATAATGCTATTGAAAACATAACAAAAGCTGTTGAAGAATTAGAAAGCGTTCCTGAAGCAAGTGATTCAACTAATGAATCAAACATAATAATACAAAGTGAAGACTCTACAACAACTACTGCTGCTCCAACAACTACTGCTGCTCCAACAACTACTGCTGCTCCAACAACTACTGCTGCTCCAACAACTACTGCTGCTCCAACAACTACTGCAATCAAAAATTCAAATGAAAATATTAAAGTGGGTGAGGCTTACCAAATAAACCTCCTCCGACAAGATATGAGCTTTTTAGATAATTTGTTTCTAGAATGGGTCGAACAAGCAAAAGTTTTTTCAATTACTCAATATAAGAAAGGTGTTGTTTTATCCTTTACACCTTTATACGATCTTAATGCGTACAAAATCAATTTAAATGGTAAGAATATCGGTTCTACGAATTTCAGAGGATCATGGTATCATCATTACAATAATTTGGTTTTAAAAAATTTAACAGACTCTGAATTTTATAGCTTAGAAATATATCTGGTAGATAGATACTACAGAGAGTTTGGACCAATTAATTTTGATTTTCAATATGTTTGGAATAATGATGACCCGTTTAGATATGATGATATCGAATATACTGATTTTGATGGTATCTTAGTTGGTGATTTTTCTAATAACCCAAATAGACATGTTATACCAAATACCCCAACATTAAAAAGTAACCTAAATGCTGTAGAAGTTAATACTTATTATGAAATTTCTAATTTATACAAATACAGAATTGTTATAGATAATTTAATATATGAACAATTTACCCATTATTTAGTTGTGTATAAAGATGAAATTATATATTTAAGCAATATTTTAGATTTTTATGTCACAGAAGAAATGTTTGATGAATATATTAAAATTATTCCTTTTAATAATATTCTCTCTTATGGAAATTCATTTGACTTATTAATTACTAAGTCAATGTTTGAAGAATAATTAATATAGAAAAAATTCCAACAATAAAACCGACTAAATTTTCTACATATTCATATTCTTTCACTTTTTCTTCCCTAGCTAAAGAAATTTTATCTAGCTGTAGTTCTTTTTGATTTTCAGGAATATCTTTAAAATCTTCAATTTTTATTTTGCTAAAACTTCTATCTATATTGTTTATACTTTTATATTTTGAAGAGCTCATAGTAATCGTTTTACAATTATCTAATTTTCCATATCCAAATCTAGAGTTTTTTAATAGATAATTAAAATCATTAATGTTGTGCTTTTTCAAGCATTTCATGGCTATGCTTGCACAAGCCAAAGAGTCAGATAATGCATTGTGATGATTTAATTGAATATTTAAATTTGAAGCTATTGTCGAAAGCTTGTAATTTGAAAGGTTCCATGTTAATTTTGAAAGATTTATAGTATCTAGAAAGTAAAATTTCTCATCTTTAATTTTATAGTGTTTAAAAAGTTCTTTTAAAACGTTGATGTCAAAAGAAGCATTGTGGCAAACTATTATATTTTGTTTCAAATCAAATTCTTTCTGCAATTTTTCCCAGATTTTATCAAAATAATCTGAATCCATGTATTTACTTTGATTTATTCCATGGATCTTATAATTTAATTGTTTTAACCTTTGATATCCGGTAGGTGGTTTTATAAAAGCACTAAATTGCTTTATAATTTCATTTTTATCAAATTGAACCACGCCTATAGAACACGCGCTTAGTTTATGTTCATTCGCAGTTTCAAAATCTATTGCAAGATATTTAGTCATTTGTTCCTACCTCTGCCATGAATCTAAATAATTCACCAACTATGCCCGTAGTGTTGTCTTCAAATATTAAGAAAGTAGAAATCTCAATGTGAAATTGATCACCTTGAAGTTCTTCTGGTATGTTGAAGTAACAATTCAAATCTGTAATGCTTTGATGATAAGTGTGAATTGTAATATCGTATTCCAAAAGCTCTACTTTACAGCCATAACTAACAACTGAGTATCCACTTTCAATATAAGGTGGGTTTAATTCCAAATGTAATACATCTGTAAATGGATTCATGTCTACTCCTTTTAATAAAGGAGGGTCGTTAATTGTTCTAAACTCAACAAATTCAATATTTTTAATAATTCCAAACCCACATGTCCCATTGTCAACACTTGATTGAGTGCAGTCTTCTGGGATAATGTTTAACTCATTAATCTCTTCTGCTGTATAGTAAATAAGTTGCCAATCTTCAAAAGATGTAAAATCTGCATCAATTAATTCTTCCGGGGTATAAAAAACATATTGTCCCTCTACAGTAATTTCTTTAATTACAGACTTAATATCATGATTTTGACAAGGAATACCATTACAAAAAAATAAATAATCTTCTTCATCTACACTATTTTCATGATTTGAAATATTCTCTTGATATAGTTTTTGATTATTATTTATCATTGGTTCAATTTCAAAAAAATTTAAAATTGATGAAAAGCTTCCGGCAAAAATAGTTGAAGCAAATACTGTAGTTATAAATATATTTTTAATCATTTTTTAACTCCTTCTCGCATAAATTACATTCGCAAGGAAAATTTTCTTTTTCCTGATCTGATAATTTAAATAATTTAATGTCTACATTGTGTTTTTTGCATTGAACAAGAAGGGAATTAGTAGAAAGCTGAATTCCAACTTTAAATTGATTGATGTCTAAATTATCATTATTTTTTTCAGACAAACAAAATACACAATTCAACCAAATATCTATTTGCTTACTAGTTTTCATCATTAACCACCAATTAAACCCCTGGACTTGTTAAAAGATTATTAATATCATTGTTAATTTTTTTAAGAGCTAACTCAGCAGACGAAGGGGTGTTCGATGTAACTATATACCCACCACATCCCTGATGTTGCCAAACTAAATATTTATTTTCTCTAATCAAGTCAAAATTATTTCGCTTCATTATTTCTTGTACTATTGCTTTATATTTCATAATTATTATAAATTTTATAATATATATATTAGTATGTCAAGTATTTACTATAAATTTTATAATATTTAATTTTTGATAGCCAGAGATCTCTTACTGCCTATGTAAACTCTATAAAAAACATTTGATAAAATAATGTATGCCTTTATATGAGAACAAAGAGCTCTCTGATAACGATTTATTTAGATCAGTAGTGCTTTACGGAAGAAACGTAGCTTCATATAAATTTGCTTTGGCTGAATCACTTCTTCAATTGGGAAAAGAAGGCAACAATATCATAACTCTTGATGAGTTAGCTGTTCCATTCTCAAAAGCTTTATTGCGACACTTAGAGGAATCAGACAAGCAAGGTATTTCGAAATCCTCAACATTTCTGAATACGTTACGTGAATATAGAGATAATGAAACTACTAAGGATAAAATGCTAGACACTACTGCAAAACTTGGTTTTGTAAATGTCATAGATGCGTTTCATAGAGTTGGTAAACAAGACATTTCAACACGATTCTTTCTTGATGAAAGAGGGAGTGGAAACAAAATTGTATTGACTGATGAATTGTTGCAATTGTCTCAGGCAAATACTGCAACATCGTTAACGAAAGAAAATGATGCTCGTTGGAAACTTGTTGAAACAGCTTGGGAGTATGGTGTATCAAACGCTTTTGTAACTGTTGAATATGACAAACAACAAGAGATACTCATTGCACTACAGGGAGGAATAAAAAGAAAATCTATTACTGGTGTAAAAGATGCAATCAGTGGTTATCAGAGAGGACAATGTTTTTACTGTTCAAAGGAACTAAATTTTTCTGAGACACATACACCTGATGCAATTCGAGTAGATCATCTTTTGCCTTTTTCCTTAATGACTAAAACTAATCTCTCTGAAGACCTAGATAGAGTGTGGAATCTTGTTCTAGCGTGTAATCACTGCAATGGAACATCAGAGAAATGGGACAATTTACCGCATAGCGACTACGTAAAGCGATTGATGACACGAAATGAATACTATATCCAATCTCACCATCCACTACGAGAGACATTGATACTGCAGACAGGGCAATCTACACAAGAGAGATATGACTTTGTAACATCTATATATGACCATTTAAAACAAACTGGCTATCATTTTTGGAGAGTAGAGGATGTGCAATGAGTAAGCCTTGTGTTTTCTGTGAAAAGGTAAATAACAATGATGTGTTATATCAAAA
>Ga0255772_10006581_pt1 | contig 10565 bp, 25 predicted proteins | sample 071ome_34_FD_179970 | JGI IMG/M metagenome (GOLD analysis project Ga0255772, IMG submission 179970) | Coastal salt marsh microbial communities from the Groves Creek Marsh, Skidaway Island, Georgia - 071411BT metaG (version 2) | ecosystem: Environmental > Aquatic > Marine > Intertidal zone >... | reverse complement strand
TATGATAAAGAATACTTATTTGAAATTAAACACTAACAAAAGGACTATATTATGATAGATACAAATGTTTACCCAATGAAAGAAGATTTAGGTAAAAACCTATACAGAAAAAAAACTTACTATACATTATGTATAGAACAAGAAGTATTAGCAAATAATAAAGAAGAAGCTGATAAACTTCTAATAGATTGTGGTATTGATTATTCACAAATTAACCACGAAATTACAGAAACAAAAAATGGTGTTGAAACTTATATGGTAGATGCCAATTACTCAGATAGTGAAGATATTGAATATATGGGTAAAGTAACTATTGAAGAAGATGAAGATGAACCAACTTATGCTGAAGTAGTAATTGATACTTACGCTCCAGAGGTTGACATTCCTGATGAAGTTGATACAATGTTAAATTTAGAAAATGAAATGAAAGTAGGTAAATAATGAAATATAACGAAGATAAAATCCTACAAGAAGTCTTAGACTATATCAAAGGTACATATGGGCAACATTATGCTCAAGTGTCTGATGGTGTACAAGTACAAGACTTGTTGAGGTCTTGTGGTATTGATAAAGATTTTTGTCAAGCCAATGCAATAAAATATCTTGCAAGGTTCGGTAAGAAAGATGGTCGTAATAGAAAAGACTTATTAAAGGCCATACACTATATCGTTTTATTAATGAATTCGGAGGACCAATCTAATGGTAAATGAATTTAGTACACTTGAAAAGTTAAATGAAATAAATGATGCAATTGATTCTGGTGATTTTGCTACCGTTAAAGACAAAGTAATGTTGTTGAAAGACGAATATCAGCGAATATGTGATGAATTTGACAAATGGGCTGATGAACAATCAAAAATTCAAGCGGAAATTGATGCCGGAAAACTTGAATTGGAGGGGACTTATCAGGACAACTATGGACCGAATCAGTAAACATTGGTGTATGTTGACCTTCCTAAGCTTAAGAAAACCAATCCTGGCGCATCCTGGCGCCTCTTTTTTCCCAAAAAGCGAGAAAAATCACGCTTTTTTTAGGGCTTGCCAATTATTCTATAATTTGATAGGATATAACTATATTATTAACAAAGTGAAAGGACTATATTATGGTACAAACTAATTTTAGATACGACAAAGAGTCAATCTTTGCAGAATTTAAAGCGGCTAAAGAAAAAGACGCTAAACTATCTAAAAAGAAAACACAAGAAGAAAGAGAGAATGATGTTTACAAAAACAGAATCGCTCTTTTGAAAGAGTATGTAAAACTTAATGCAGAAATGCCTGAAGTTTTTAGTGAAGTTGATATTAAGTTTGATAAACTTCTTGCTCTTTATGAAACCCCTAATCCTAGGGATTCTTTCTATCTTGCTTTCTTTGGCAAAACATATGCCGAAAAGAGAGAAGAAAGTCGAGTTAAGACTATGAGAGATTATTCTATTTCAGAAAAAGTTAATCACGCAAAAGACGAAATCTTAGAAGTTTAATTATGGCTATTATCTATACAAACACCAGTAGTGGTACTTTGAGAAAGAACTTGAAGAAGATGAATAATCTATCGGCAAATCAAGTTGCAAAATTCAAAGAAGACCACCGTTTGTATAATAAAGATATGAAACAAAAAGGCCTACACGATATGATGTTATCATTTGACGATTATGTAAAGTACAGATTCGGTAGATTAAAACCGAGAACTGTACATATCGTAGGCACATATGAGCCTGATACAGTTTACCGTAGAGAAACACCGAATTATCCTAGTGCAGAAACAAAACTAGGTAATGGTGGTACTATTGACCACAAAGCAAGACAAGAACGATTAGAAATATCAAAACAATATTCTATTGTTCCTGCTTACAACAAAGGTCCTTATATGGTCGTTGGTAAAGAGGACTTAAAAACAGCTGGGAGAAAAGTATGAAGAAACTTGTCTTTATGTTTTTTGCAATTTACCTATTATCTTGGTCTATTGCAAAAGCAGAGGAAAACAAAGTAACTAATTGGTTGCAAAAAGAGTGGAACGAAATAGTTGCTTTTCAAAAAGTAAATTGGCAACAAGGTAAAGACCAACTTGCCGATAATAAATTACAAATACAAACTTTATTTAATAAGGTAAAAAACTATGTATCACAAGATTAGTGAATTTTGCGATAAAATTGATAGTATAAAAAAAGATGCCGATAGGCTCCGTGAAATGAAATACGGAGCCAACAAGGCAGCTACAGTTGAAATTGATAATTTGATACAACAAATACAAAGTGATTGTTTAATTATATCAAAAGACAAAGGTAAATATGCAAAAATTGATGCTACTGATATTGCTGACGATAATTGTTAGTGGTTGCAGTACAAATAGAAGTCAAGTTGGGGCTGTATTAGGTGGTTCAACTACAGCGGCTAGTTGTGCTCAATATACTACAGAACCGGCCGCTATAGCATTGTGTACTATGGGTGGTGCATTTATCGGTGCAAATGTGATGTACAGGTCAGATTATGATGTACATAATGCAGTATTCGTAGACCATTTAAATAATGGTCCTGCTGGGTCTAGTTATACAAATTGGTATAATTCTGATACTGGCAATTCAGGTATCATCAAAACATACAGGTCGTATGTAAAAGGTCCAATCAAGTGTAAAGACTATGACGCAACTATTGATATAACAAATCAATGGCCGTTGATTGGTATTGGTGGTGTACAAAGAAAAATGGTATTTGGGACAGCCTGTCAGTTGCCAGACGGCAAATGGATAGAAAGTCCAGAAACAGCGAGGTAATATGACAAGAACAGAAGTAGAACATAAGATAAAAAACTTAGAAGATGAGATAAAAGAGCTAGAGGAATCAAAAGATTTAGTGGTAAGTCAGGAGAGGCTTGACATTATAGACGGAAAGATATATGATATAGAGGATAGTATCAAAAAGTTACGAAATTATGTTTAAATTGAAAAAGAATAGTCATTTAAGGGATAGTATGTTTTGGTACATTGTAATCATAACTGTACTATACTTGGGGACAATTTTAATAGGAATTACTAGATAATGGATCCGTTTCAATATCAAAAAATTAGAAAATATCTTACTTGGACATTTGTTCTTATTTTATTCTTATTAATGACAGGAATAGCTGTAGCAAATGAATATACAAAAATTAGACCTATTAATCCAGACGAAGTTAATGGCCAATTTTGTTATGTAAAAATCATTATCAAAGAAACAGATGATAATGAAATTGTGAAAGAAGAAATTTTGGAGTGTGCAGATGGTAGAAAAAGGTTTGACGGTCCTAGTTATTGGGAACTGTTTGCTCAATTCTATTATACAGATGTGTCTGCTCCAGAATATTGTCGATACTATAGTCGACCAGAGCACGCCTTTAAATCATTCGGTAAAGCGTGTCTTAAAATTAACGGCGAATGGGAGGTGAAATAATATGATAAAGAATATTATCATTGTAGCACTACTTGTAGTAATATTTACTGGTATTACAAGCGATGAAGCTTTGAACTATGTTCAACTGGCGCTTGACAAATCGCAAGAAGTATTGTATTATATAAAGGAGAGTGCAAAATAATGAACAATAAATTAAAAATATTAGCTGTAGGTGCAATGGCATTAACGCTGGGTGCTTGTAGCTCGACTTATAATATTAAGTCAGAAAGTGGAAAAGTGATGAACCAAGTACCAAAATGGTATATGGCAGACTTTTCTGAAACGAAGGCTTGTGATGCTTCGTACTTTGGTAAAGACAAAGATAAACTTTGTATTTACGGTGTAGGTACAGCAGTATCGCCAGACTTGAATCTTGCAATTGAGAAAGCAAAAATGATTGCGAAAGCTGAACTTGCAGATATTGTTATGGGTAAAATGAATAAAGACTCTAAACAATATGTAACTGAAATTGGTAAATCAAATACTAAGACAGTTGTAAGTGAAGTAGAATCTACAATTGTAAATCAAATTAAAAATACACCAGTAAGAGGTTATGAAATCTTTGCTCAGGATGTTACTTTAACAAAGAATAACTATTACAGAGCTTGGATTGGTCTTAGACTTCCATTAGGTGAATATAATAAAATGTATAACTTCACAATTGAACAAGCTGTAGATGCCTATAATCTTAGGTCTAAAGCTGAGTTGAAATGGGATAGTTTAACAAGTGAAAAAAAGAATGACAATGGAAATACAGATATTCAGTAAACCAAATTGTACTTACTGTGTAAAGGCAAAGGCCTTAGTTAAAGGCCTTGGTCTACCATTTGAAGAAAAAACTTTTGGCGTTGATTTTAAAACGCCTGAAGAACTATATGAGGCTGTAGGTAAACAAGTTAGAACTATGCCTCAAATTAAAATTGATGGTGAATTGATAGGTGGTTATAATCAATTAGTAGAATATTTCCACAATCGTGGTAAAGTAACATTTGACGGGAAAATTATCTAGTGAATGAAGATGGTAAGATTATACTTTTTCCTAAAAACCGTATTGTTAACAATGACAAAACTGGTAAAAAGGATGAAAAGTTTTCTAAACAAGTTGAAAAACAACAAACGATACAATTTGTTGAGTCTGCCGTTGACGACATTGCATTAGATTTATTAAGAAAATGTGTAGATTTGGCTATGAAAACTAATTCATTACATTTTACACAAGACTTTTCATATGTAGTTGATGCTATGAGAAGTATGATTAAGAGAGATTTTGGTTTGAACCATGTGGTACAAAAAATTGTAGATAAAACGGTTCAAATAGAGATTTCGCCAAAAGGCGAACAAATTGCTAGAATAGATTATAGTAAAATCTATGATACAAAAACTAAGTCTGTTAAAAATATATCAGATATTACAGACGAAGTTAAAGAGGGTGGCATCGAGTTTATTCCAGACTTTGATTTAGATACTCCACCTGAAAATGACAACTAATTCCTCTGGAATCGCCTTAACAGGTTGTAAAATAGTTAAGAAAGGACGGTAACAATTATGTTATCAAATATTATGTCTATATTTAAATCTAAAGAAGGAGAAAATGATATGGCTAGAACTAAACAAACTAAAACGGATAAGGTAAGAAACCTTTTATCCACAGGTCAATCTGTTGCTTGGAAAACTCTAAGAAGCAAGTTTGATTTAACTTCACCAGCGTCTATGATTGGTAAGTTAAGAAACGAAGGTTTGATGATTTATGAAAATAGAACATCAGCAGGAGTTTCATATAGAGTTGGCGCACCATCAAAAGCTGTTATTGCAGCTGGTCAAGCGGCTTTATTCGGTAAACAAGGTTACGCAGCCTAGTTTTAATTTGGTGGCGGAGAAATCCGCCACCATTTCTAATGTATATGACAGAATTTAAAAACGGTATCTTTAACTTACTTAAAAAACTTGGAACAACAAGTTTAGGTAGAGCTACTGTTTATACTATTGGACACATTTTTATAGCAATGACTTGCAACAGATTAATTACAGGTGCAGAATGGTCATTAGCTGGAGTTGATGCAATAGTTGAACCTATAATTAATGGTGGGTGGTATTACCTACTAGACAGAATGTGGACAAAAAATGCCAAAGTATTATAAAATTTCACCAAAATTTAAAAAATCAATATATGAATATCAAACATATAAAGATGAAGATAAAAATATTTCATTCCAAACGGAAGAAATGTATCGTTGGGGCCATTGCATATTAAAAGTAGAAGATGGTGATGAATTATCAGATACTATTGGTGATGCAAATGACGATAGAAATGAGTTTGAATTTGACCATACTATGGTAGAAGAACAAGAGGTTGATGACCAATGTTCATTTTACTTTATGAATGTAAAAGGTATTAGTGAAGAAGAATTAGAAGAAAAGTATGAACAAGATTATTATGATTATATAAGAGATACCTTTGGTGACCCTTATGATTTTTATACCATATATCACGGTGAACTTGAAGTGGTAGATGTAACGGAAGAGTGGACAAATAAATGATTTTAGTTGACCTAAACCAAGTATTAATCTCTAACCTTATGGTACAGACTAGAGGCCAAGCAGATGTAAAACCTAATAAAGAGATGATACGACATATGGTGGTCAACTCATTAAGAGGGTTTAATGTAAAATTTAAAAACAAGTACGGCACTATGGTATTATGTGCAGATGCAGGTAATCCGTGGCGTAGAGATTTATTTCCTAATTACAAATACAGCCGTAGAAAAGGTAGAGATGATTCAGCTTTTGATTGGGAAAACATATTCAATATAATTACGGAAATAAAAAATGAAATCAAAGAAAACTTCCCTTATGCAGTTATGTATATTGAGCGGTGTGAAGCTGATGATATTATTGCTATGTTGGTCAAGTATTATCATCAATCTGAACCTATAATGATTGTATCAGGTGACAAAGACTTTATACAATTACAAAGATTTACCAATGTTGAACAGTATGCACCTATACAGAAAAAGTTTTTAGGTGAAGGTTTAGTACCAGAACAATTTTTATTAGAACATATTATCGTTGGTGATAGGTCAGACGGTATACCAAATATACTTTCGTCTGGTGATGTATTTGTAACAGGTGAAAGACAAAAACCAATTACTAAGAAAAGACTAGAGGAGTTTATGGCTGGTCAAAACTTAGAGGGTGAAGTAAAATCTAATTTTGAAAGAAATAAGAAACTGGTCGATTTGTTGCAAATACCAGGAATGCTAGAAAATGAGATTATAAATAGTTACCGTAACTATAAGTTAAATGACCGTTCAAAGTTGTTGACTTATTTTATTGAAAATAAATTGAAGTCTTTAATGGAGAACATTGGTGACTTTTAAAAATGGAGAAAATTATGGCAAACGCAAATCCTAACTTGATGTCAAAACAATCAATGACAACTATGGCCTCCACTAGAGGCTCAGGTAGATTGTTATACCACGAAGTATTGACAAAAGTTAATAATGCAAAAGACAAGACCAAAAAGGTAGAAGTTTTAAAACAACACGATACACCAGGTCTTAGACGAATAATCAAAGGTTCATTTGACCCTAAAATCAAATGGGACTTACCAGAAGGAATCCCTCCTTATATTGCTAACGAAGCACCAGAGGGAACCGAACATAGCAGACTAGAAAATGAAAGTAAGAAATTTTGGCACTTTGTAGAAGGCGCTGATATGTCTATTTCTAAGACTAGAAAAGAAACTATGTTTATTCAGATTTTAGAAGCTTTACACAAAGGCGAAGCTGAAGTGGTCATTCAAATGAAGGATAAAGAACTTCACAGACATTACAAAGGTCTTTCCGCAGCTGTGGTTAAAGAAGCTTTTAACTGGAATGATGAATATAAGACAATTTAAATGAGAATCACTCTCATTTAACTACCTCCAGGGGGTGGTCAAATCTGACGCACCCCCTAACTTTTTCATAAATCGTTGATTTTACACGCTTTTTTTCTTAAAAAAGTGCTTGCCTTTAGCCTCCGGATAGTCTATAATATAAATATAAACAATAGAAAAGGAGATATATTATGAAAAAACTGATTTTGGCGGCTCTATTAGTGCTGTCAATTAACACTCCAACTTACGCTGGTGCTGATTATACCAAAGCGGTGATTGGCCATGTTATAACAAATTCATCTGAAATTGACGAAAAAAAATTGCTAGAACAAGAAATGTCTAAATTAGGGCATCAATATGCAATTCAAATGTTGGCTATAATGCAACAATATTTGCCGTCAATAATTGATAGTGCAATGGCTGAAATGAGAATGAATTTAGATAAGCAGTATAAGTGTGAACTATTAAAAGACACGAAAATTGCTGATAAAGAGTGTCAGTAATCATAGAGTTTTTACAAATTTTAAATGCTCTATTGCCAACTGAAGTCATTTTGATAATTTCAGCTGGTATTTTATCCATGGTTTATTTTGAAGTCAAAAATAGGAGAGAAAAGTGGAAAGCAAAAAGGCAAAAATCAAGCGAATGATTAAGTCTGAATGTGAGGCTACGGCCACGAGAATGTACAAAACTACCTATGCAGATATTAAGAAGTATTTTAAGGTAATTAATGAAGGTGTGTTTAACAATAAACTTTCACCTTTCAATGATATACAAATAAAAAACTTGACAAGACAAAAAGTTTATGGTCAAGTATGGATTAAAGATAATAAACGAAAAGGTACTAGATGGTATCTTTTAGAAATGGATGAAAAGTATAAAAACTTTAGTGAATTTTTGAATACACTTGGACACGAAATGGTCCACCTGTATCAATTAGCGAATTGTGGTGATTCTGGCAATCACAATAAACTGTTTTACAGTTATAGACCAAAACTCAAAGAGATTGGTCTAGGCCAGATTTAACTTTACTAACTGAACAAGGAGAGAATATATTATGGCAAGTAAAGAAATCGACCGTTATTTAAAGGCACAAATTGAGAATATCCCAAATGTGCTGACTAAATTCAAAGATAACGATAAAGAGACCAAAATGGTGTATTACACCGGCAACTGGTCAAAAGATGTACAAGACAATCTTACAGAAAGACAATCAGAAAGATTGTTTAAGAAGATGAATAAGATTCTTAATATGGAAGGTCTTGCATTTTTTCAAAAAAGACTAAAACCCATACAGATTGGTGAAAGCGAATATGGTAAAGCTGAAACCATTTATGGCTACGAATACATTGTGATGAAGTCTAAATTAATTTCATCATACATTGGAAAGGACGCTTAGTGAAGTTTGCAGATAAGTTAAGAATAGTATCAAAGACATTGTTTTTTGTTTTTACAGTAAGTTTTATATCTTACTGTTACTATTTTTATCAATCTCAAGCAAAAATTGTTGAAGTAGAAACAATTGAAAAAATTGAGGCGTTTAAAGTTTCTAAACCAGACTTTGAACACGACAGCCATCAATCTTTTTTAGATTCTGTTAATACTTGTGTAGATTATATCTACAATACAACATCTGATATAATGCCTGTGAATAGAGAATTATTACTAGCACAGGCAGCTTTAGAGAGTGCTTGGGGTACAAGTAGATTTGCTATTGAGGGTAAAAACTTATTTGGTATTCGTACATATGATTTGAGAGAACCACATATGTTACCGTGGAAAGATAAACCACAAAAATGGGGTGTTAAAGTATTTCCACACGAATGTGATTCCGTACAAAACTATATGGACATACTAAATAATGGTACTGCTTTTGAAAAATATAGAGAAGTAAAATATAATGGTGAAAATGACCCTTTCAAATTAGTAGAAACCTTAGATGCTTATGCTACCGATAAATACTATTTCTCTAAAATAAAAAGTATTATTACAAAAATTAGAGCAGAATATAAATTAAATTACATTAGGTAGAGAACAATGTTTACAATATTAATTACTTTTATATCTGCTATTTCTATATCTGTTATAGCAGCCGGTTATTCAATCGTAGGTCTAGCAACTTTATTTGCAGGCGCTGTTGTACCAATCATTGCTATGGGTAGTGCTTTAGAGATAGGCAAACTTGTAGCCGCCAGTTGGTTATATAATAATTGGCGCAATGAACTTGTACCAAAAACTTTAAAAACATATTTAACATTTGCTGTTATTGTTTTAATCTTTATCACATCAATGGGTATCTTTGGTTTCTTATCAAAGGCACACCTTGACCAAGTACAACCAACTTCAACTAATAATATTAAAATAGAATTGATTGATAAACAAATCAATCAACAACAACTTGTTATTGATAGGTCACAAAAGACTTTAACTCTATTAGACCAGACACTTGAAAAATATATTGATATGGAATATGTCACAAGAGGTTTAAAAGAGAGAGAAAAACAAGCACCAGAAAGAGAAACATTAACAAAGGCAATCAATCAGGCTAGTGATAAGATTGCAGAACTAACTACACAAAAAGGTACTTTACAATTAGAACAAGATAAGATAGAGGCCGAAGTAGGACCAATTAAATATATTGCAGAACTCATTTATGGTGATGAGGCAAAAGACCACTTTGATGAGGCAGTAAGGTGGGTTATTATTATTCTTATCTTTGTATTTGACCCATTAGCTGTATTACTATTGATAGCGGCCAATATATCACTTAGAAGTAGAAAACAAGATAAAGAACAAATTAAAAGAGATGAAAAGGTCGATTTAGAGGTTAAACTACAACGAGAAAAGACCAAAAACGAAAGATTCAGAAAACGAGATAGAGATTATAAACAATTTGTACAAAAACTAGGTGCAAAAGAACTATCCGACCTGGATCCAGATGAAATACGAGTAAAATTAAACCAAATAATGGATTGGAATGAGAAGTCCAAACAAGGATAAGGCTTGACAAATGAGTGAAAATGATGTAATATATATTGATATGATGACAAATGATGATTTAAAAAGAATTATGGGCGATACATTAACAACTGAAAACAAGATTAATAGTGTAATGATGGTCTGTAAAAATGCTACGAGTGATTGGGCTAAAAATTATTGGTTCCGTGTGTGGCAAAAACTATGTGTAAAATACGATAGAATGGATTTATACAGAGCAAACTTACATTAGGATATATTATGAATATTTTTTATTTACACCAAG
>Ga0255772_10006579_pt1 | contig 10566 bp, 7 predicted proteins | sample 071ome_34_FD_179970 | JGI IMG/M metagenome (GOLD analysis project Ga0255772, IMG submission 179970) | Coastal salt marsh microbial communities from the Groves Creek Marsh, Skidaway Island, Georgia - 071411BT metaG (version 2) | ecosystem: Environmental > Aquatic > Marine > Intertidal zone > Salt... | reverse complement strand
GTGCCCAGACTCACACCCGAGCTGGAGGAGCAGGAGGGGGATTACACCGTTGACGAGAAGCAACGCAGCATAGAGCTGACTGAGGCGGGACACGAGAAAGTCGAGCAGATGTTGATAGACGCGGGGCTCCTACAAGGGGATGACTCGCTTTATGCCGCGACCAATTTGGGCCTGCTACACCACGTTCACTCGGGCCTTCGCGCACATGTGGTGTTTCACCGAGACGTTGAATACATTGTGCAGGACGGACAGGTGGTGCTCATTGACGAGCACACGGGGCGGACCATGCCCGGGCGCCGCTTATCTGAGGGCCTGCATCAGGCGATCGAGGCTAAGGAAGGTGTGCAGATCCAGAGCGAGAGTCAGACCTTGGCGTCGACGACTTTCCAGAACTTCTTCCGTCTGTATGACAAGCTCGCTGGTATGACCGGTACCGCCGATACCGAAGCGTTTGAGTTTCGTCAGATCTATGGTCTGGACTGTGTGGTGATTCCCACCAACGTCCCGATGCGACGCGATGATCTGAACGACCTGGTCTATCTCACTCGGGAAGAAAAATTCGAAGCTATCATCGAGGACGTGCAAGCCTGTATCGAAAATGGTGCGCCGGTACTGGTGGGTACGGCGTCTGTCGAAACCTCGGAAGAATTGTCGAAGGCCTTCCAGGAAAAAAAGATCGAGCACAAGGTGCTCAACGCCAAGTATCACGAGCAGGAGGCTGAAATTATCGCCCAGGCGGGTCGCCCAGGCGTGGTCACCATCGCCACCAATATGGCAGGACGCGGTACGGATATCGTACTCGGTGGCAATCTGGAGGCGGAGCTCGCCGCGGCCGGAGATAACCTCGATGAGGCGGCGCGAGCGAAGATAACGGCTGACTGGCAGGTGCGACATGACGCTGTGATCGAGGCGGGCGGGCTGCATATTCTGGGCACGGAACGACACGAATCTCGGCGTATAGACAATCAGCTCCGGGGTCGCTCGGGACGCCAGGGTGATCCAGGGGTCTCGCGCTTTTATCTGTCTTTGGAAGACAACTTGATGCGGATCTTTGCCTCGGATCGGGTCAAAAGCTTTATGCAGGCTTTGGGCATGGAGCGGGGCGAAGCCATTGAGCATCGTATGGTCACCAACGCGATTGAAAAGGCACAGCGCAAGGTTGAAGGCCGTAATTTTGATATTCGCAAGCAGTTACTTGAATACGACGACGTCGCCAACGACCAGCGACAGATTATCTATCGGCAGCGCGATGAACTGCTGTCTGATGACAGCATTGGCGACACGATTACGGCGATTCGAGCCGACGTTGTAAACGATGCTGTCGACGGGTTTATTCCTCCGATGAGCGTGGAAGAGCAGTGGGATATTCCAGGTCTCGAGAAGCAATTAGAAGCTGAATTCGGTCTGACATTGCCCGTGGCGCAGTGGCTTGACGAAGATGCGGGCTTGCATGAAGAGACTTTGCGGGAGCGCATTGTGGCCGCAGTCCAGACTGCCTACGACGAAAAGTCAGCGGGCGTTGGTGCCGGCATGCGCCAGCTCGAGAAACAAATCATGCTGCAGGTACTCGACACGCTGTGGAAAGAACACCTGCAAGTGATGGATCAGCTGCGTCAGGGAATTCATCTGCGAGCCTATGCCAATAAAAATCCAAAGCAGGAATACAAGCGCGAGTCCTTCGCCTTATTTGAGGCGCTGTTGCAGCGTTTGAAATATGAGGTGATTCGCTTTTTGAGCCATGTTCAGGTTCAGCGCTCCGATGAGGCCGCAGCCATCGAACAGCAAAGACGTGAGGCCGCGGCCAAGCAGAAAATGGCATTTGAGCACGCTCAAGCCGCGCCGGCGTTACCCGAGGAGCAGGCGGACGCGCCGAGTGAGGCGATGGCGCCACAGCCCATAACGCGAGCGCAGCCCAAGGTGGGCCGCAATGACCCCTGTCCCTGCGGCAGTGGAAAAAAATACAAGCAGTGTCACGGCGCGCTGAACTGATGGGCGTCGGCATAACTGCTGGGGATTAGGGGAGTAGGCATGCGCTATGCAGTGCCGGGTATCCGTTTGGGTGTGGCTCAGGCGGGCATAAAGAAAGCAGGCAAGGACGACCTCTTGCTCATTGCTCTCTCGGAAAACGCCCAGACGGTCGCGGTTTTTACGCAGAATGCTTTTTGTGCGGCACCCGTCACGCTAGCGCGCCAGCATTTGGCCCTGAGTCTGGGTCAACCCCGTTATCTTTTGATCAATACCGGTAATGCAAATGCCGGTACCGGAGAGGCGGGGATGGAGGGCGCTTTGGCATGCTGTGCCGCGTTGGGTGAGCTGGCAGAGGTCGCTGCCACCGCAGTATTACCCTTTTCAACAGGTGTTATTGGCGAGCCACTCCCTGTTGAGCGCATTGAGAGCGCCATTCCCAACGCGTTCGGCGCGCTACAACTTGATCAGTGGGAGCGTGCAGCTGGCGCGATTCTCACGACCGATACCCGACCTAAACTGCGGACCGCGACCTTCGAGGTCGATGGGCGCGCGTGTGTGATTACCGGGATTGCGAAGGGCGCGGGCATGATTTGTCCCAACCTGGCAACGATGCTGGCCTTTATTGCGACAGACGCCACAATATCGCCACCGCTTTTACAGGATCTGCTCCGCAACGCTGTCGCCAAAAGCTTCAATCGCATTACCGTAGACGGTGATACTTCGACCAATGACGCCGTGACTTTATCGGCAACTGGAGAGAGCGGCGTTGTCATTGAACCGGGGTCCCGGCAAGCCGCAGACTTCTCCAATGCACTCGAGGGCCTGATGATCGAGCTGGCCCAAGACATTGTTCGTGATGGCGAAGGCGCCACTAAGTTCGTAGAAATTCATGTTGTGGGAGGCGAGTCAGAGGCAGCCTGCGATCAGGTAGCGCGGACTATCGCACACTCCCCACTAGTTAAAACTGCCTTATTCGCCTCAGATCCCAATTGGGGTCGTATTCTTGCCGCGATCGGACGCGCGGGCCTCGAAGGTTTGGACACCGAGGCGGTTTCGATTGAGATCAATGGCGTGGTGATTGCCGAGCGTGGAGCGCGCGCCGCAAGCTACACCGAGGCTTTAGGCCAGCAGGCCATGGACGAGGATGAATTGCGATTACGGGTTTCGCTACAGCGGGGCGCGGCCGAGAGCCGCTTGTGGACCACGGATCTGTCCTATGACTACGTCAAGATCAACGCCGAGTATCGTACCTAATGCCCGAAGTGATCACTGTGGCTGTAGGCATTGTTCAGGACAGGCAGGGCAGGGTACTCGTCAGCCGCCGGGCGGCAGATGCGCACCAGGGCGGGTTATGGGAGTTTCCTGGCGGCAAAGTTGAGCCAGGTGAAGAAATTGAGGTGGCGCTGGCGCGTGAGTTCCGGGAGGAGCTCGGTGTCGAGGTGTTGGCCAGCGAAGCTTTGATGCGCATCGAGCACGACTACGGCGACAAGCAGGTGTGTCTCGATGTGCGTCGTGTGACCCAGTTTCAAGGTGAGGCGCGGGGGCTCGAGGGGCAACCACTGGCGTGGCAGCTGCCGGAGGATTTACGTGACTGGGCTTTTCCCGCTGCTAACGCCCCAATTCTCACTCGATTGATTTCGGGCTAAGGGTGGGTGGCGCGCGCCAGCAGAGTCTGGTGCAGGATGGCCGCTTTTTCATGGAGATCCGCCAGTGTGCCGCTGTTATCAATCACAATGTCAGCGCGACTTTTTCGGGTTTCCCGCCCCAATTGAGCTGCCATGATCCCCTCTACCAGCGCCTGGTCGTTGCCATCTCTCTCCATGGTGCGCGCTATCTGCATGGCCTCAGGGACATCGACAACAACGCTCACATCAACTAAGTCGGATTGCCCGCTTTCCAGCAGCAGAGGGGAGCTCAACACCGCGTAGGGTGAGTTGGCAGCTGAGAGTTGTCGAACCAGCTCTTCCCTAATGCGCGGATGGGTAATGGCCTCCAGCGTTCTGCGCTTGTCGGCGTCGGCAAACACCACCTTGCGCAGTGCAGCTCGATTCAGCTGACCATCGGGCAAAAGGTAGCCATTGCCAAAAGCTGCGGCGATCTCGGCTAGCGCGGGCTGACCGGGCGCTACCACAGTCCTTGCGGCGAGATCCGCATCCACTATTGTGATGCGTTGTTGGGCCAGCCAATCGGTGAGCGCCGTTTTACCGCTACCGATACCTCCGGTAATACCCACACGCAGCATGTCAGAGTGTCACCATCGCCAAATATTGGTTGATCAGGTCGTCGCCAAAGAACAGGGCCAATAAGCCAGCGCCTGCGAGATAGGGACCAAAGGGCATCGGAGTATCCCGGCCTTGTCGCCTCGCTACCAAGATAGCAATCCCCAGTGCCGCGCCAACAAAGGAGGACATCAGAATCATCAGCGGCACGGCTTGCCAACCAAACCAGGCGCCCAGAGCGGCGAGGAGCTTGAAGTCGCCATAACCCATACCCTCTTTGCCCGTTGCTAATTTAAACAGCCAGTAAACACTCCAGAGCGATCCATAACCCAGCATGGCGCCCAGCACCGCCGACGATAGCGGCGTCCAGATGTCAAATATATTGACGCCCAGACCGATCCACAGGAGCGGCAGGGTGATGCTATCGGGCAGCAGTTGGGTGTCGAGATCGATTCCGGTAAGCGTCACCAACATCCAGATCAGCACCAGTGCGCTGGCCGCTTCCAGGCCAAAGCCAAAATGCCAGGCGGCCGCAGCGGATAGCAGTCCGGTTATGAGCTCGACTACAGGGTATCGGATGGAAATGGGAGTTTGGCAGTGGTGACAGCGACCGCGGAGAACGAGCCAGCTCAGTACCGGAATGTTGTGCCAAGGGCGTATCGCAGTGCCACATTCCGGGCACTGAGAGCCCGGGAACGACAGGCTGATTTTGGATTCCTCAGGTACCGGCTGGTCCATCAGTTCACAGCATTCCCGGCGCCAGGTTTGCTCCATCATGCGAGGTAATCTCAAAATCACCACGTTGAGGAAGCTCCCCACAATTAACCCGAGGGCGCCGCAGTACATGGTAAAAACCGCAGGGTCAGTGAAAAAGGGCGGTATGGTCAGAAGCTGTTACCTCGATCAGGTCGATGGCGTGATTCTATCTGCTTAAATCACGGATCCGAGCATAAATATGGGCATATACATCGCGATCATCAAGCCGCCCACCAAAACGCCCAGTATGGACATGATCATGGGTTCCATCAGCGAGCTCAGGCTGTCTACCGCATTATCCACGGCGGCCTCGTAATGATCTGCCACCTTGCCCAGCATATCATCCAGTGCGCCGGACTCCTCGCCGATGGAGGTCATTTGTAGCAACATAGTGGGAAACAACCCGGTACTGCGCACCGCTGTGGCCAGCGCCGCACCCGAGGTGACGTCCTCGCGGATCCGTTTGATTGCGCGGCTGTAGACGGCGTTGCCGGCAGCGCCGGCAGTGGAATCGAGGGCCTCAACCAAAGGCACTCCAGCTGCAAAGGTGGTGGAAAGCGTGCGTGAGAAACGTGCGATCACCGCGTCGTGAACCACGTCACCAATAATCGGTATCTTCAGCGAGACGCTGTCGATCCAATCAGCAAATCGTTTGGACCGGCGCTTCGCCTGAGAAAAAGCATACCCTGCAGCAAACAGGCCCAGCAGCAGGACAAACCACCAACTCTGCACCCATTCGGAGATCCGTAGCACAAACAATGTAAAGCCCGGCAGGTCGGCGCCAAAACCTCGAAACGTCTCTGCAAATTGCGGCACGACTTTGACCAGCAAGATACCCGTCACGACAACCGCCACCACAATCACTGCGGCGGGGTAGGTGAGCGCTTTTTTGATTTTTGCCTTGAGGGCTTCGGTTTTTTCCTTGTAGGTGGCCACCCGATCCAGCATGACTTCCAGCGTTCCCGAGTCTTCTCCGGATGCCACGAGAGAACAAAAGAGGTCGTCAAAGTATCGGGGATGCTTGGCCAAAGAGCCGGCGAGCCCCGTTCCCGACGCGACGTCGGTGCGGATAGTGGTAATAAGTTCGCGCATTTTTTGATGATCGGTACCCTCAGCCACAATATCGAAGGCCTGAACCAAGGGCACACCCGCCTTCATCATGGTTGCTAGCTGGCGGGTGAAGATGGCGATATCGGCGGCTTTGATCGGTGCGGCGCCCAGAGAAAACAACGGTTTGGATTTCTTTTTGACAGTTTTGGCCGCTACCCCCTGTTTACGCAGTTGCACTCTGGCGATAGCGGCAGAGCTGGCGCGCAATTCACCCGTCGATTTGCGTCCGTTACGGTCGATGCCGCTCCAGACAAATACGGTGTTTTCTGCTGCCATTGTTCTCATACCTGTGAGCTTTCTCTAACTGATGTGGGTTTTCATTTGTGCCGTAGCGCGCATTAATCCGTGGTCACACGGCTGACCTCTTCAAGGCTGATCAAGCCCTCGGCACATTTTTTGAGTGCCGACTGCCTCAGATCATGAAAGCCCGCTTCCCGGGCGGTGCGATCAAGTTCCAGTGAATTAGCACCATCCATAATGGCCGACGCGATTGCCTTATTAATCTTGACCACCTCGTAAATACCCACTCGGCCCTTGTAGCCCCCCTTGCATTGCTTACAGCCTACGGGCTTTTTAATGTTGGCCTGATTTAACTGATCAGCGCTGAACCCCAACTGCATAAGCGCTTCAGGGGGTACGCTGGTTTCGGGTACGGCACAGTGGCTACACAATCGTCGCGCCAATCGCTGCGCAATGATGAGTGTGACGGACGCGGCAATATTGAAAGCGGGTACGCCCATGTTGAGCAGCCGCGTGACGGTCTCAGCGGCACTGTTGGTGTGCACGGTTGAGAGCACGAGGTGACCCGTTTGCGCAGCCTTGATGGCGATCTCGGCAGTTTCGAGATCACGAACCTCGCCTACCATGATCACATCGGGGTCCTGGCGCAGGAAGGATCGCAGGGCCTCGGCAAAATTGAGACCGACCTTGGGATTGACCAGCACCTGATTAATCCCTGCCATGTTGATTTCCACCGGATCCTCGGCGGTAGAAATATTGCGCTCAGGTTCGTTAAGTATTCCCAACCCCGTGTATAAAGAGACCGTCTTGCCCGACCCAGTAGGTCCCGTGACCAAAATCATGCCCTGGGGTTTTTTCAGCGCCTCTAAATAGAGCGCTTTTTGCTCGGGCTCATAGCCGAGTGCGTCGATACCCATGCGGGCCGAGCTGGGGTCGAGAATTCTCAGTACAATTTTTTCCCCGTACAAGGTGGGGAGCGTATTGACCCGAAAGTCGATAGCGCGCTTTTTGGAGAGCTTCATTTGAATCCGCCCATCCTGGGGCACACGGCGCTCAGAGATATCCATTTGTGACATCACTTTGAGGCGTGCTGCGAGGCGGGGCGCGAGATTGCGGGGTGGATTCACCACCTCGCGAAGAATGCCATCGGTACGAAAGCGCACGCGGTAGTCTTTTTCGTAGGGCTCAAAGTGGATGTCTGATGCACCTTGCCTGATGGCGTCGAGCAGAATTTTGTTCACAAAGCGGACAATTGGGGTGTCGTCTGCAGCATCTGGAGTCTCTTCTTCCTCTGCGGTACTCGTGCCCAATTCCAGATCGTACTCGCCGTCTGTGCCAAGCGAAGCCATATCACGCTCAAGCCCGCTGGAGCCCTCCGCAATATCGTGAATGAGCTGTGTAAGAGCGGCGTCGTCAGCCAGTACCGCGTCGGTGTTCATTCCCGCCGCGAATTTAAATTCGTTTAGGGCCGCCAGATTCATCGGGTCCGAGATCGCCACAAATAAGCGATTCCCTCGCTTGAAGAGGGGAACCGCATGATGTTTCATCATCATATCGCTATCGATCTGGTGATCGGGCAATAGGTCGCGGTTCATGGCACTGACATCGAAAACTGGAATGCCATATTCGGCCGAGGCCATCTCAGCTAATGCTCGACTGTCGAGGTCTAGGGCATTGATCAGGTGGTGGATCATGGAGACTCGCCTGGCCTTGGCCTCTTGCTCTGCGTTCCTTGCCTGTGCCGGGGAAAGCACGCCCCGGGCAATCAGTTGGCGTGACAGACCACCTGGAGCAGATTGAAATTGGACATCAGCGACTGAATTCATGGTGCTGTTCTTTTGTAGCGCGGAAGTGACAACGAGCCGGACCAACCCCTAGATAGGCCGTCTCGGTGCGTAAGTGTTGGCAATCAGAAGCCCCGGTGCGATCGTGTCTCGCACATTGGCACCCTGGTGCCATAGTTCGGGAGCAAGGGCCTGGCAAAGCCCTCGATCCCGTTCTCGCTCAGCACCAACCTTCCACCAAGCATGTTGATAAGGGATCAACAGCCCAGGTTAGAGTTCCACCCGATGTCGTCGCTTTCAGCACATAGGTTTGGTTCGTTGATGTGATGCCTGCGCTGGTTGCGGTGATGGTGCCTGCAGTAGAGGGATCCACAGAACCCACATACTGTCCAGCGGTGGCATCTGCCGCTGCAGCACTTACGGCGCCGTTTGCACTGCCCGCTTTGATCTCGGTATCGGTGCCTGAAACGCAGCTAGTCAGTGCTCCTTCTGTCTGATAGCAGAGATCGATAGCTGATTTAACCGATGTCGTGGCAGTAACCACCTCAGAAAACTTTGCTTTGTTCGAGTAGGTTTGATAGGCCGGCAGGGCGAGTGCCGCCAGAATGCCGATAATTGCGATGACGATCATCAGTTCGATGAGGGTAAATCCTTTTTGTTGTTGCAGTGACATGTTTCTCTCCTTTGAAATCATGTGGTTGCCATGGGTTAGCGGCGTGCTAGCCCTTGCTGGCAACGCCTGCCCGCATTAAATGCAAATTGCATGCCAATATTTCAAAACGCAAATATTGGCTGAAATCTGGCCAAATGAAAGCCACTATTTCCCAGAATCAAACAACTAAACGACATATTTTTGAATAAAAAGACAAACTTTGTCAATAAAGCGGAAATTACGCCAATTAGAGGTGCATTAATACGTCAATTTGCGAAAAGCTAAGCCGGCGTTGATTTCGCCTTGAAGGCGAGCCTCCGCGCGTGCAGGACGGGCTCGGTGTAGCCGCTGGGTTGGGCAGTGCCCGAAAATACCAGCTCGCTGGCAGCCTGAAACGCCTCGCTAGCATCGAGGTTCCCGGTCATGGGAGTGTAATTGGGGTCGGCCCGGTTCTGCTCATCTACCACCGCCGCCATGCGCGCCAGTGACGCTTTTACCTGATCCTCGCTCACGACGCCGTGATGTAACCAGTTGGCGATATGCTGGCTGGAGATGCGCAACGTTGCGCGGTCTTCCATGAGGCCCACGTTGTGGATGTCGGGCACCTTGGAGCAACCCACGCCGTGTTCTACCCACCTCACCACATAACCCAGAATGCCCTGCGCATTGTTGTCGAGCTCTTGTTGGATCGTCTCTGCCGAAAGTGTAGCGGTGTCGCCGAGGGGGATCGTCAGTAGTTCAGTGAGAGACCGCCGGTGCTGACCACAAAGCGCTGACTGCACCTCGGCTACCGCGACGCGGTGGTAGTGGGTCACATGGAGGGTCGCAGCGGTGGGTGAGGGAACCCAGGCACAACTGGCGCCGGCATTGGGATGCCCTATCTTGCTGGTCAGCATCTCTGCCATCAGATCGGGCATGGCCCACATCCCTTTACCAATCTGCGCCTTACCCTGCAGACCGCAGGCAAGACCAGTATCCACATTCCAGTCTTCGTAGGCATTAATCCAGGTTTCGGCTTTCATCGCGCTTTTTGACGTGACGGCGCCGGCCTCCATGCTGGTATGAATTTCGTCGCCGGTGCGATCGAGAAAGCCGGTATTGATAAAGACCACGCGCTCACTGGCGCGACGAATACACTCCGCTAGATTCACGGTGGTGCGGCGCTCTTCATCCATGATGCCCACCTTAAGGGTGTTGCGAGGCAACTCAAAAAGATCTTCTATTTGTGAGAAGAGCTCGACCGTCAAGCTGACCTCGTCCGGGCCGTGCATCTTGGGTTTGACGATATACATGGAGCCGCTTCGTGAGTTCTTTAGATCCCCTGTACCTCTCAGGTCGTGCAGCGCGCAGAAGGTGGTGAACAGGCCGTCCATGAAGCCTTCCGGGATCTCGTTGCCCGCGGCGTCGAGAATCGCCGGGTTGGTCATAAGATGGCCCACATTGCGCACAAATAGCAGACTTCGGCCGGGTAGCGTCAGCGTGCCGCCCTCGGGTGTGGTGAACTTCCGGTCAGGGTTCAGGCGGCGGGTAAGGTTCGCATCTCCTTTTTTGAAGGTGTCGGTGAGGTCGCCTTTCATGAGGCCTAACCAGTTACGGTAGACCACGACCTTGTCTTCGGCATCGACCGCGGCAACGGAGTCTTCACAGTCCTGAATGGTCGTGAGTGCCGACTCCAGACAGATATCTTTGACGCCCGCCATGTCGGTGGCACCCACGGGATGCTCGCGATCAATCTGGATCTCGACATGCAGGCCATGGTGCTTTAGCAGCACGCTGCTCGGTGTATCACTGTCGCCGGTGTATCCCACCAATTGACTGGTATCCGCCAAGGAGACAG
>Ga0255772_10006573_pt1 | contig 10573 bp, 10 predicted proteins | sample 071ome_34_FD_179970 | JGI IMG/M metagenome (GOLD analysis project Ga0255772, IMG submission 179970) | Coastal salt marsh microbial communities from the Groves Creek Marsh, Skidaway Island, Georgia - 071411BT metaG (version 2) | ecosystem: Environmental > Aquatic > Marine > Intertidal zone >... | reverse complement strand
TAAAGAATATAACAATCTTTAGCTCTTAATTATAGATTGAGCTTCTTTAATTGAGTTTAAGATATAGAATGCATTCGAGTTTTTCGCATCAATATCATGACCACTTTTTACTAGAATAGTTTGATTAATGCCCGCAGCATTGGCTGCTTTCACATCCGCCTCTTTGTCTCCAATAATCCAAGATCGAGCCATATCAATCTCATATTCTTCTTTTGCCTTCAATAGCATACCCGGTTTGGGTTTTCTGCAGTCGCAGCCATCATTGGGGCCATGAGGGCAAAAGAATACATCCAAAATATTGATGCCTCTTAGTTTGAACTGATCAAGCATCCAACTGTTAACCTGGTGGAAGTCTGATTCGTTATAGTAACCTCGATTTATGCCAGATTGATTAGTAACAACAACAATCTGATAGTCCAGTGATTGAAAGTATAAACAGGCTTCAAATACGCCATCAATAAATTGAAAATCTTCAATCTTATGTAGATAACCCACCTCATGATTTATTACACCGTCACGATCTAGAAAAATAGTTTTTATGCTCATAGGTCAGATACGTATAATCGATTTAAATACTAGACATGACCTATTTTAAGATGTCAAACCCGCTTTCTGTAGTCATAATTACCAAAAATGAACAACACTTTATTGCTGATGCGGTTAAATCATCTTTATTTGCCGATGAGGTGCTGGTAATGGATAGTGGTTCCAGCGATAATACTTGTGCAATTGCAAAAGGATTAGGGGCTAAAGTTATACATCAAGATTGGCTGGGCTTTGGTGCACAAAAAAATAAGGCTGTATCTATGTCGAAGAATGACTGGGTGTTTGTTCTGGATGCAGATGAGCGTATCACCCAGGATTTACAGAAAGAGTTATTACTTATCTTAGACTCGCCAAAGTCAAATGCCTATAACGTACCAAGAATAAATCGTTTTTTCGGTAAAGATATTAAAAATTGCGGTCTTTATCCAGACTATAGTATTCGCTTATTTGATAAACGATTTGGCAGTTTTAATGAGGTTAGCGTGCATGAGAGTGTGCAAACAAGCGAGTCTGTTGAGAATCTTATAAGTCCGATGAAACATATCGCCTTTGATAGTGTTATTGAGTTTCGAAACAAGCAAAAACACTATGCAGCTTTAAGTCAAAAAAAACCCAACTTGATTAAAGCTATTGTGTCACCTATTTGGGTTTTCCTAAAAATTTATTTCTTCCGTTTGGGTATGCTTGAAGGATGGCGAGGGTTAGTAATTGCTATAGTTTATGCAGAATACACCTTCTGGAAATACTTTAGATGAATATATTGATTTTAAAAGTGCAAACCATAGGAGATACTCTGCTTATATCTCCACTTATTGCAAACTTAAGGCAGTATTATATGAATGCTAAGATTGATGTGATGGTAAATGAAGGCACCCAACCAATGCTTGCATTCAATCCAAATGTTAATCGAATATTAGAATACAAACGTGAGTCATATCGAGGATTGACAAATTGGCAAAGGTTTGTCAAAAACATAAAACTCCTAAAAGATATTCGACGTGAGAAGTACGATTTAGTTATTGATTTAGATGAGGGGGATCGAGGTGCACTAATTGCATGGATAAGTGGTGCCAAAACTAAGATAGGTAGCGCTACTATTTCAAGTAGGATACTTAAACTTGCTTATACGCACTTACTTCCTGTTAGAGACCAAAGACATACAGTTGAGATAAATTTAGATTCTTTAAAATTGCTTGATATCCCTGTAATAAAAAAACATGTTGAGCTATTCTGGTCTCAAGAGGATGAAAATATTGCACAAAAAAAACTGGCAAATATTGACAATTTTATTCATATACATCCTTTTTCTAAAGGTTGGTTTAAAGATATTGATATCCAGAGTGTTGCAAAAATTATTGATTTTTGTGAACAAGAATTAAATATTAAGGTTGTTCTGACAGCTGCGCCCAATTCCAGAGAGTTAGATAAGTTAGATGACATTTTAAAGTTATGTAATTCTCAGCCATTTAATTTAGGTGGAAAGCTCAGCTTAACACAAATCGGTGCACTTAACCAACATGCAAAATTGTTTATAGGTGTAGATACTGCCATAATGCACATTAGTGCATCAAATAATGTACCTATTCTAGCTTTTTTTGGCCCTACAGCTCCAGATAACTGGGGCCCTTGGGATAATCAAATGGAATGTGCAGATTATCATCGTAAAGGCGGATTACAGATTAATGGCAAACATCGCGTATTATCAGATCAAAGGAGCTGCATGCCCTGCAATAAAGAAGGTTGTAACAATAGTCAAATTAGTGATTGTTTGATTAATCTTAATATGCCAATTATTCAACAAAACATTAAGGAAATGCTAGAGCAGTGAATATCTTGGTGATTAAATTTAGAAATATTGGCGATGTTTTATTGATTTCACCACTCTTGAATAATCTAAAGCGCTCTTACCCGTCAGCAAAGATTGATGTTGCTATAAACCAGGGTACTGAAGCTGTTCTGGTTGAGAATCCTAATATAGATAATCTAATTATTTATCAGCGAAATAAGATTAATGCTCTGCCAAAAATTAAACGATTAATTCAGGAGTTAAAGTTTTTTTTGAGCTTCTATCAAAGGTCTTATGATTTAGTTATCAATTTAACAGAGGGAGATCGTGGGGCTTTTATTACCAAACTAACTCGATCAAATACGCGAATTGGCTATCGCAACAAAAATATAATTTTAAAAAACGTCTATACGCACCAACTTCCCAGACAAGAGTTTCGCCACACTCTTGAAACTAACTTAGACCCACTTAGACTTCTTAATATTCCTATTAAAAACAAGAAAGTAGAAATTTTTTGCACCCATCAAGATCATAACTTTGTTAGCCAGTATTTGTCTGAATTTGAAACTTTTATACACATTCATCCTGTATCCCGTTGGTTATTTAAATCTATTGCGAATGAGACCATGGCTATCATCATTGATTACTGTGAGTTAGAGTTAAAACATAAAGTGGTAATTACAGCAGCTCCCATTGAGGCTGAAATTAAAAAGGTGAATGAGATTCTATCTTTATGTAAATCCAAGCCTGTAAATTTATCTGGCAAATTATCGCTTAAGCAAACTGCAGCACTCAATCAGAAAGCTAAAGCTTTTATTGGTGTTGATACTGCTATTATGCATATAAGTGCTGCTAATGATATCCCTGTACTGGCATTTTTTGGTCCTAGTGGTGCCGATCATTGGGGGCCTTGGGATAATAATCTAATGCAATCAAGTTATAATCAGAGAAATGGATTGCAAACCATGGGCAAACATCGTGTTATAGCTGAGAGTCGAGATTGCCAACCTTGCGGTAAAGATGGATGCAATAGTACCAAGGTGAGTGATTGTTTAATGACATTAGATATCGACATAATTAAGCAAAATATCCGGGAAATGTTGGTTGAATAAAGTAATTAGGGTGCTTCATACTGAGTGGTCTGACGGCTGGGGCGGTCAAGAGATTAGAATTATTCATGAGATGTTGGCAGTCCGTGAGCAGGGCGTTGAGGTGTTTCTAGCGTGTAGAGAGAGTGCCACCATTAGAAAGAAAGCATTAGAACATCAAATCCCAGTATTTATTCTGCCATTCAAAGGTAACACAGATCTTAGGACATTGTTTGCATTAAAAAAACTGGTCAAACAATACCGGATTGATATTATCAATACACACAGTGGCAAAGATACCTGGGTTGGCGGATTGGCAGCCAAATTAGCGGGTGCTAAATTTATCCGCACAAGACACTTATCAAATCGTATAAAAACTAATCGGACTAATTTTATTAATGAATTGGCAGATTATATTTTTACTACGGGTGAGAGTATTCGAAACGATATGATTAAATATAACAGAATTGACCCTAATAGAATTCAATCTGTCCCTACAGGTATAGACGCTGAATTATTTGATCCAAAATTATATGATCGTTTAGCTTGTAGACAGCAGTTTAATCTGCAAGAGGATTATATAGCAATAGGTATTGTTGCTGTATTGCGTCATTTTAAGCGGCACGATTTGTTTTTGAAAATGGCTAAAGGGTTGATTGGTCAATTTCCTGACAAAAAAATGGTTTTTTTAATTGCCGGAGAGGGTCCTCAAAAGAAAAAAATTTTATCAATAGTTGACCAGCTTGAATTAAATGATCACGTTAGGTTTTTGGGGCATGTGTCTATGGTTCCTGAATTATTAACCGCATTGGATGTCTTTGTTCTTAGTTCAGATTCCAAAGAGGGCGTACCACAATCAGTCATGCAAGCTTTGCTAATGAACAAGGCAGTTGTTGCAACAAATAGTGGTTCAACCGAAGATTTGTTTAATCATGATAATTTCATGTTAGTTGGTACAAATTCAGAGGATTTATTAAAAGAGGCTGTATCGAGATATATTGTTAATTCACAACCTATTAACTCCAGACAGTTTATTCTTGATCGATTCTCTAAGCCAGTTATGACTCAAAAGATTGTCAAAGTCTATCAGGAGTTAGTTGTTTGAAATTTCTTGAAAAAATAAATCGGCTTTTACCTAGGTTTAAAAAACCATCAGACCCTAATGTATTTAAGAATATCTTGGTCGTCTCCAATAGTGGTTTAGGCGATACTATTCTATCGACACCAGCTATATTAAGTCTAAGAAAAAGTTTTCCAGAAATTCATATCACCTTTATGTTGAATAAGAAAATATTCCCTTTATTTAAAGGGTTTGAGTACGTGGATGACTTTATGTTGTATTCATCAGGTTTGTTTGCTCAGTTGGGCATTGTGTTTCAGCTAAGGAAAAAGAGTATTGACACGATTTTTTTATTTCACTCAAATGGACCTGAAGACATTTTTTTTTCTATATTAAGTGGCGCATCAAATATTTTAAAAATGACTGATAATCCAAACCATCAGTTTAAAGATATTTTTCTAAATAAGCCTAATTCAATAGAACAACACGATATAGAAAAAAAATTAGATTTGGTGAGGATATACAAGGCAAAAAATCTTATAAAAGATATGATGATCCCAAAGCATTTCTATATATGCAATGATTTTTTTTATAAAGAAAAAGACTTTGTTTATATTGGCCTTCAACTAGGGGCTCAAGATAAATATAAAATGTGGCCAGTAGAAAAATTTATCAGCCTTGCTCAAAAGTTACAAAGAAAATTCGTTAATATTAAATTTGTTATTCTGGGTTCAACGAAATATGAAAAAGGGTTAGCTAAAAAATTTATCTCTGGATTCGGTAGTTTAGGCTCAGTTATTGACCTTTGTGGAAAATCATCTATCAAAGAGTTACCATCATTGTTAAATGAACTAAATCTACTTATTACTAATGACACAGGAACACTTCATTTAGCTGTAGCCTTACAAAAGAAAACAGTATCATTATTTGGGCCCACTAACTCGAAAGAATTTGGACCGTATCAAGATTCTAATCTACATAATGTGATTCAGGCAGATGGATTCTTTGTTAATCAGAAGCCAAAAAAACTTAGGAGTCAAAAAGGCATGGAGTTAATTAATGTGGATGTAGTTTTTGATAGTGCAAAAAGATTACTACTATGAATAAAGTTTATTTAATTACTGGTATAGCTGGTTTTATTGGATCTCATATGGTAAATCAGATTTATAAATCTAAATATTATTATGAGTAATATTGGCTTTATTATTGACTCTTTAAATGGAGGTGGAGCAGAGAGAGTTGTTCTCAATCTTTCTAAAAAAATAGTTGAATTGGGACATATTGTTCATATTTTTATTTTAAAAAATGAAATTGATTATAAATTTGATAAAAGTTTTTTCGAAACACATGTTATCAGTGAAACTGGAAAAGTTCATCCTATCAGTTTTTTCAGTAAGAGAAAATTAGCAAAATTATTACGCGCTAAGATTGATGCCCAGAATATTCAATTTGACCTTTTTGTATCTCATCTCGAGATGTCTGATGAAATTTCAAAGCTTGCTAAACTTCCAAATTTACATCATTGTATTCATGGCGTTATCTCGAAATTTGTTGAAAGTAAATATAAGAACACAACAGGACTAAAAAGACTCAGAAGAAAATATAAATATTTTCTAAAAATGAGAAAGCAATACAATAATACAAAGCTAATTACCGTTTCAAAAGGCGTTGCAAATGATTTATTTAAATTTGGCATCACACCAAAAAGTTACACTACCATATACAATCCATTTGATTTTGATTATGTAAAAGAAAAAGCAAATGAAGAAGTTATAACCGAAAGTGATTATATAATTTGTGTTGCTAGGTTTGCAAAAGATAAACGACACGATCTGCTGATAAAGGCCTATAAAGACGCTAACATTCTGCAGAATCTTCTTCTTTTAGGGACGACAGATAAAACTTCAGACGAAGAAAACTTGTCCTGCATCAAGCAAATGATTGTTGATTTAGGTATAGAAGATAAAGTTATTTTTAAGGGTTTTATTCCAAATCCATACCCTTGGATACAAAATGCCAAAGCTTTAATTCTAAGCTCAGACCATGAAGCATTACCAACCGTGCTTATCGAATCTCTAATACTTAAGACTCAAGTTGTCAGTACCAATTGCCCAACTGGGCCCGCAGAGATTTTAGATGGAGAGTTAAAAGAATTTTTATCTCCAGTCGGTGATGTTTCAGCTTTATCTAGTAACATTAGAAAAGTGCTCAAAAATCCTGTAAATATTGACAGCAAGCATATCGAGAAATTTTCTGCTGACAAGATTGCGAAACAATATATAGATTTATGTAAACGATAGATGAAGATTAACTACCATATTTTATTTAGAGCTTGCGACAAGGTAGAGTCGGTCCATAAAGTCAAAAGACCTTTTGGTTTAAATAAGATTCGAACTATTAAGGTATCTTTTTACAGTATGTATCAGGCGCTGCAGGAGAGTGGCGATAATTATCAATTTAGCATTATTGGTGATGATTTGTCAGATGAGCTATTAGATTTCTTTCAACAGTTCGAGGATGTTAAGGTCGATAATACTAGGCTTGGCAGTGCTGCTAAGTCGTTGCAAAAACAAATAGAAATAGCACTAAGTATCCCAGATAATGATTGGGTTTATCTATGTGAGGACGATTATCTGCACACGCCCTATGCGTTTCAATACTTATCTGAGTTCATTGAAAATAGCCAACAATACTTACAAACATCTGGCAAAAAAAAGAATTACATGAACCGCATTATTGGTGATTTGTCTGAGACACCGCTAATTATCCATACACCAGATTATCCTGATAGATATGATCCGCCATGGAAGCGTCTTTCGTTTATCTTTTTATCCAAGCATTGCCATTGGCGGCAGATTAGTAACACCACGCATACTTTTTTACTGAAATCTAGCACCATTAAGCAGTTCGAAACTTATATAAAAGCTTCAGCCATTGGGCCAAGTGATTCAAAATTAAGTGAGAAAGTTTATGGACGTATCTTGTTTAAAGGAAAGGCACTATGCGTTTCCCCGATTCATGGCTTGTCCACACATATGACAGAGGGTGTGATGACACCTCTCGTTGACTGGCAGAGCATTTGTCAGAGCAATATTCAAAAAATGAAAGACAAAGGATTGTGGCTTGATTAATTGGTTTTTACGTCAAAAAACTTCAAATATTGACAGTCGGTTATTCCAGCTTGTTGAAATTCAGCAAGCAAATAAAGTCCTATTTTCGTTGTTTACTCGTTATGGTGATACGATTATTACTCTGATAGTTATTCAGGAGTTTATTGAACAGTATCCAGATAAAGAGTATTTGATTTTGTGCCCGAGGCAAATGGAACCTTATGTAAATGAGCTTCTCCCAAATATTACTTGTTTACCATTAAATAAAAGGAATATATTTGATTTAATGAAGGCAAATAAGCTGTTGAAAAACTGGCTCCCTGATATTGGCTTTAACCCTTGGTCTAACGGGGTTGAGAGTTGCTTTTTTTTAACTTACTGTAAGCGATTCTTTTGTTACAAGTATTTCGATAAACCAAAAGTGATTAACCACTATGAGGTTGTTAGGTTATATCTTGGCCTTAAGAAAACAATATGGAAAATTAATGAATTATGTCCAAATAAAAAATATGAAAAAGTGTTGATTTGTCCGGAATCAACTGATGATAGAAGATCAATAACACTTCAGTCTTTAGATAAAATTCTGTTAAAGTTGCAGGATTATTGTCCACTTCAAATTACCATTGCTGCTATGAATAAGGTTTATGAAGAAGAATCATTTTCTTTTTTCAAATTTAAAAAAAATGAGAAATCTTCTAACGACTTTATACGTCTGGTTAAACAAAGCGACATTGTGATTGCTGTAGACTCTGCGCCATTGCATATTGCGTTAGCATTTAATAAAAAAGTAATTCCAATTTTTAGGATTACTGAACCTAAAATAGTTCTTAATACTGGCATTTCATACATAAAAAACCTATAAATTCCTCTTATTTATGAAAAGAAAAATTTATTTTGTTCGAGAAAAGAGATCAACTATCGGAGGTGCTGAAGTTTATTTAAGTAGATTGGAAAAAATATTAAGGACTGAAGGGTTTGATTGTGAAATTATAAATTCTATTTTTCCAAGTTTTCTACCTTCATGGGTCAGGATATTACTTTTTAATGTGCAACTTTTAGTTATAAAAAAAGATAAATTCTATTTTTCATTAGAACGAATATTGAACCCTGATATCTACAGAGCTGGTGATGGTGTTCATAAAATATTTATCAAAATCGAAAAGAAATCTCGTTTGAATTTATTACACCCAATTTATATTTTTTTGGAAAGGCGTTGTTTTAATAATGCTAAAAGAATTATTGCCAACTCAAAAATGATCAAAAATGAAATTGTTAGAAGCTACCAAATAGACAAAGAAAGAATAGATGTTGTATACAACGGTATTGAAATTAACGATATTGATTATGAAAGGTCCTTTAAATCCATATCTTATGAATTTAACATAAATAAAAATATTCCGGTAATACTCTATGTTGGAAGCGGTTTTAAAAGGAAAGGTGTTGAGGAATTTTTGAAAATAATATCAATGTTAAAACATAAAGAATTCATAGCTTTTGTAGTTGGTAAAGAGAGGAATATTGATTTTTACAAACAAATCTCATCAGATTTAGGAATTGAGTCTAAGGTTCATTTCACTGGCCCTAGGACTGATGTAAATGATTTTTATACAATTGGTGATATTTTTATATTACCGTCGCATTATGACCCTTTTTCAAATGTTATTCTTGAAGCAATGAGCTACAAATGTGCCGTAGTAACTACAAAACAGAATGGGGCGCATGAAATTATAGATAAGGACTACATTATGTCTAGCCCTGATGACTATCTTGTTGTCAATCAAATTGAAAATCTTTTAAAAAATCCTGAAAAGTTAGAAAGTATTCAAGAATCCAATAGAATAAAAGCCAAGGATTTTAGTATATTTCAAAATATGAAAGAAACTCTTGAAGTTATTAAGCGAGCAGGTTTTGACTCATAATTACTCAACATTCTTCAAATCACTTGATGCAAGTTTTATTTTCCTTGTTCTTTTCTTGATTTCATTGCCAATTCTTGAAGCGCTCAAGAACATATTCTTGGTTCTCTTTTTTTTGTCATGGTTAATCTCTTCCAGAAGAGACGCTAGTTTAAGGGTTGGCTGGGATAGCACAGATACAATTTTCTTGATGTTGATTCTTGGAATTTTCATTGTAACTTCACATGCATACTTCTTTCTTGGAGAAGCAATTGATGGTATCAGGGACTTTATCAAATTTGTTATAGTTGGATGGCTTGTTTCAAGAACTAGATTTAACAGTAAACAGATTTATATATTATTTATCTCACTAATAATTGGAACTGTCCTAGGATTGTTGCATACCTACTATTATCTTGGTTGCCAGAGTGAAACTTGTATTGAATTGAATTCAGTGGGGCACGTAAATCATTCAGCGATTTTCATAGTGATGGTTTTGTCATTATGCCTTTCATTGATGACTATTAAATTTGATAAATACGATTTAGGTAAAAAGCTATTGTTGCTTTTTTTATCATTCTTTTTTTTAAAGGCAATTCTAGATGGTCAGAGTAGAGCCGCATTATTAATGGCGCTAACTATCGTACTTTTATGGTTTGCATACATTAGTTTGAGATCGAAGAGTAAATTAAGTTTTATACTTGGTTTTTTTGCTGTAACAATTCTCTTAGGCACAATTATCTATAACTCATCCGAGACTATAAAAAAATTCTCGAATGGCATAGATTTATGCGTTAGTTGTGATCCTTCAAATTCACCAAGGCAAAGAATCAGAAATTTTAGTTATTACCTATTCTTAGAGAGTCCTTATTTTGGTCACGGATTTAAGAATTTCGCCAATTATAATTTGGATGATATTCAAGAGATAGTTACAACCAAAGAGGGATATTTTGACCGTTCGAAGTTTGAGAATTCTCCGCACCCACATAATATTTACTATTTTTACTTAACAGGGGGGGGTATTTTTATGTTCACAATATTTATGCTTTTCTGGATACGTGCTTTATGGATAGTATTTAAATTAATCA
>Ga0255772_10006569_pt1 | contig 10577 bp, 8 predicted proteins | sample 071ome_34_FD_179970 | JGI IMG/M metagenome (GOLD analysis project Ga0255772, IMG submission 179970) | Coastal salt marsh microbial communities from the Groves Creek Marsh, Skidaway Island, Georgia - 071411BT metaG (version 2) | ecosystem: Environmental > Aquatic > Marine > Intertidal zone > Salt... | reverse complement strand
TGCCGACCGCGTTTTGCGCGCTGGCGGCCCTGCCCTGTTATTTGAAAACCCCAAAGGCCACGACATGCCTGTGCTCGCCAACCTGTTTGGCACCCCAGAGCGTGTTGCTATGGGCATGGGACAAACATCGATTGAAGCCCTACGTGAAGTCGGTGAATTATTGGCTTTCCTGAAAGAGCCTGAGCCACCGAAAGGGCTGAAAGACGCCTGGAGCAAGTTACCGATTTTCAAAAAGGTACTGAGCTTAGGGGCCAAAGAAGTTAAAAAAGCACCCTGCCAGCAGATCATCATCGAAGGAGATGATGTCGACCTGGGCAAACTGCCGATTCAACACTGCTGGCCTGGGGATGCCGCGCCATTGGTGACCTGGCCATTGGTGATTACCAAAGGGCCGAACAAAGAACGTCACAATCTGGGCATCTATCGCCAGCAGGTCATCGGTAAAAACAAACTTATCATGCGCTGGTTGAGCCATCGTGGTGGTGCTTTGGATTTCCGCGAGTTCCAGCAACAGAATCCGGGCCAGCCTTATCCCGTTTCTGTGGCTTTGGGTGCAGATCCGGCTACAATTTTAGGTGCCGTAACCCCAGTACCCGATACCTTATCTGAATACGCTTTCGCCGGTTTATTACGCGATAGCCGGACTGAAGTAGTGAAAAGTATTGGCAACGACCTGATGGTACCTGCCAGTGCTGAAATCGTTCTGGAAGGTTTTATTTACCCAGATGATATGGCCGATGAAGGGCCGTTCGGTGACCACACTGGTTATTACAACGAAGTGGATCAATTCCCGGTATTCACCGTCGAACGCATCACTCACCGTAAAGACCCGATTTACCACAGCACCTATACCGGACGTCCACCGGATGAGCCAGCCATTCTGGGTGTTGCGCTGAACGAGGTGTTTGTACCGATTCTGCGCAAGCAATTCCCCGAGATCGTCGATTTCTATCTGCCACCGGAAGGTTGTTCCTACCGGATGGCGGTGATCACCATGAAGAAGCAATATCCGGGTCATGCCAAACGCGTGATGATGGGCGTCTGGTCTTTCTTGCGCCAGTTCATGTACACCAAGTTTGTAATCGTCTGCGACGACGATGTGAACGCCCGTGACTGGAATGATGTGATCTGGGCCATTACAACCCGTATGGATCCAGCCCGTGATACCACTATGATCGAGAATACCCCGATCGATTATCTCGACTTCGCTTCCCCAGTATCCGGCTTAGGCTCGAAGATGGGTATGGACGCAACCAATAAGTGGCCGGGTGAAACCGACCGCGAGTGGGGCGAGCCTATCGTGATGGATCAGGACGTGAAAGATAAGGTCGATGAGATCTGGGATGAGCTGGGGCTTTAGCTCGTCAGCTTAGGTTCAGGATCAGCATCGGCTTAAGATCAACAGGTTATCATTCGCATGCCGGCACGCCGTGAATACATCCCTGTAGGCTAAGCCTGCCGCATCCATGCGGCAGATTACCTTGATGCGAACAACAACCTATTGCTCCATGAACGCTGTTTTAACGCAATAATTAACAATACTTTGCGCCTTAACCGGTTGCTCAGAAGTATTGCAAGTGCAGGAAAAAAGGGCCTGTGCTGCATGGATGCAGCAGTGGAGCCTGCAAGGATGCATCTACGGCGTCCCGTAATTTGCTGTACTTGCAGTACTGGATTAAAGAATGCCAAACACTTACATAGTCACATTCCAGCCATCCGGCGTCAGCATTCCTGTAGAGGAGGATCACTCTCTGCAAGATGCGGCGCTGGCACAGGGCATTATCATCCCGGTGAGCTGCGAAAACGGGATATGTCAGATATGTGAGGCTAAACTGTTATCAGGCAAAGTCGCCCAGCGACGCGGTTATCAGATCGCCCAACGCAGCGGGGAAATACTTGAGTCACCAAATCGGGTATTATTATGCCTCGTTTATCCATTGTCTGATCTAGAGATACACATGCCAGAGATTTATGCACCAGGGCATAAGCCAGTACAAACCATCGCTTGCCAGGTTCAGAGTGTTGAAGCCCTGAATGACGATGTCTATCGCGTAGAGCTATTAGCCCCCGCAGGCAGCAAGTTAGATTATCTGGCAGGTCAGTATCTGGAATTACATGTTGCCGATCAGCAACTTCCCTATTCCATTGCCAATGCGGTAGATCCTGCGCATCCACGTCGTCTGGAATTGCAGATCTCAAACCATAATGAGTTAACCACTCAGATTCTCGACGAATTAAAAGAAAAAGCTAACAATAAGGCTACGGTCAAAGCGACGCTGGCAAAAGGTGAGTGCTTCCTGGATAAACTGCCAGATCAACCAATCCTATTGGTGTGTGCTGGTACTGGTTTTTCGCAAATCAAATGTCTGGCAGAGAGCATTCTGCAGCAAGATCCGAATCACGAAGTTCATTTGTATTGGTCGAACCGTGCTTTAAAAGATTTCTATTTATACGACCTGCCAAAAGATTGGGCTGCTGCTAATCCAAACTTCCACTTCCATCCTATTCTGGAAACTCAGCCTGACTGCGATAGCTGGAATGCCCGCGCAGGCTGGATTTATCAGGTTATTCATGAAGATTTTGATGATCTGAGCAACGTGCAAATGTACGCCTGTGGTTCACCAAACATGGTTCACGGCACATTAGACCAACTTGAAAAACTGGGACTAAGCGAAGCCAACATGCACAGTGACGTTTTCAGTTACGCCCCTCGCGAGAAGAAATAACCGACTCTGTAGCGCAAGGTCACTTCTGCTTAATTCATCAGGCGGGAAGCCATAAATACGTCCCTGTAGGCTCTGTCGATTCATCCATGAATCGCAAGCCCTTAGATGAACCAAGCAAAATCGCCCTATTAACACTGAATTTGATTCAAAATTTAAAATCTGAATCAGTGTTATTGGAAGGATGTTAGGTGGCGCGCTCACAGGCCTTCGATTTCAGGATGAAATCGCAGAGCATTCAAGGATGAACTTGCTGCGAGCCAAGAGCGTGATACCTGACAGTCTTCTTTATCAGATATCGCACCCCAGGCTTCAGGCAGATCAGGAATTTAAGCCAACGCTTTATTAAAATGATCGCACGCAGTTTCAAAATCACCTTGTTGAGTAAACAAGTTACCTAACTCAGTGTGAACTTCTGGCAGTGCTTTGATCTTAGTTGCGGCTAACAAATATTCTTCAGCCTTTTCATGGTCGCCTAAGCGATTGGCTATGCGACCCAGTGCCAATAACAAAACAGGATCATTTGGACGCTCCTGCAACTGCTGCTCTGCAAACAATAATTGTTTCTGTTGATCGGCACCCTTGATGCGACCGTAGATAGCAATCAGGTCATCATGCCAGACGGAGCTTAACGAAGTACGCAATACCTGCTCGGCCAGAACTTCGTTATTTTGCTCCAGCAGCAATTCGACATACGTCTGCAGCACAGTGCTAGTGAAACGCACCGGACGTGGCGCTTCATCATAGATGGTTTTGATCTGGTCAGTTTGATCAATGCCTCGCGCAGCGCGCTGCATCAGCTGAATAACTACGTTTTGCTCCAGTTCTTTTAATTTATCCTGAGGCAATTTACCCAGCTTACGAACCGTAGGCAGCAATTCTTTCAGGCCTACCCAGTCTTCCAGTTCGCGCAGCACTTTAATGTGCATTTTCAACAAGTGCTTATGCTTAGGATTCTGCTTACGTAAGCGGATCACAATCGCCAGCGCCTGCTCCAGCTGACCACGAGAAACCAATAGTTGAATCTGAGTAATGGCTACCGCCAGCTCCGCACCTTTGGTGCTTTGTGCCGCTTCTTTTAACCAGTGCTCGGATTTCTCCATATCACCTTTTTCGTAAGCCGCACGCGCCGCAGCAAGATAGTTAATCAGCTTGTTATCGCCCAGATTGGCCGCCTGAGTCAGCTGACGTTCTGCTCTGTGCCACTGTCCCTGGGCAAGGCTTAAAAAGCCACGGGTGGTCTGACGCTGAGCACGAAAGGCACGGCGCTGCTTGCGCCACTCATTGATACGCCAGTCACTGCCCACCAGCAGAAGCACTAAACGCATCGCCAGATAAATCAGGCAGAAAAAACCGGCCAGCATAATATTAAAAAACCAGAAACTGGTTTCTAAGGTATAGCTATGTACGCTGAATAATACGTAGCCCGGATAGTTGTACATGACATAGCCGAGGCTGATACCGACAATTAAAGCCAACGACAGCAATACTAAAAATTTTTTCATATTGCCGCTCCTTATTGCGCAACCGCTTCAGACTTCAGCACCACCGCCTGCGCACGTTTTTGCTGCTCAACCAGCTGACGCAAGGCCTGCAAAGAACCACTAATAGTTGGAAATTGTGGTGCTACCTGCCAGGCTTTCAATTCTTCCAGACCTGCAATGGCCGCTTTGGTATTCGCGGTTTTCATCATCACAAATTGCTGCAGCCACTTTTGAGTGCGTTCAATACTTTGTATATATAAATCCGGGTTTTGGCGCGCTAACGCAACCTGTGCCTGCTCTAACATCAGGTGCATATTCTGCTGCAGATAATAGTGTTGATCAGGAGACAGAGGGGCAACTAAAGGTTCTTCGTGATCACGGATACGGACAATGGATGACAATGCCGCTTTGGTTTTTGACCAGGCTTTAAGCCAGCGGCTTTCTTCTTGTGGCTCTTCACTCACAACTTCACTGACTTGTGGTTCAGATACAGTACGAGGCATCCATTCAAGCTGATCAATCTGACCTTGCAGCGCCTGAATGCGAGCAATAGCACCGGTCAGGTCCACCGCAGGCACAGCACGTACAGCCTGAATTTCCTGAGCGATAACAGAACGCACTTTGTCCAATAACGGGTTACCGGTTTCTAATAAGACGTTGTCCGCCGCCTTCAGCATGGCTAGCGCACCGTCCGCATCATTTTCTAAATTCAATCTCTGGTTTGCCAGGCGCAGCAGATATTCCGCTTCCGCTAATAACCAATCATGACGCTCAGCACCGGGCAATTCAGCCAGGCGCTCGCTGTTATGCTTAAGTTGCAACATCAGGCCTTGGTTCGCTTTCGCCAATTCTTGTAACTCTTCTTTATCAGCCGATCTTTGCTGCTGAGCAGCATCCAGACCACTTTCTAATTTGGCAACTTTTTCAATGTATTGCATGCCCATATAAGCAATACCTGCCACACCTGTTAAAGACAGGATAACCAAGACGATGGCCAGAATAGCCAAACCAGAGGATGAGGATGTTTTTGTATTCTCTGTCACGATCCGTTCCTTATTAAGATCAATCGTTATTTTGTTGCCACTGTTGTACCGCAGCGATCATATCATTGTCTTGCGCACTGGCCGCAATCTGTATGGAGCTGAAACCGAGAGATTGTGCAATGTCGGCTACCCTGGCGCTAGGGGCGATGATGCCACGAACCTGTTCAGCAATCCTTGGCTGTTGCGCCGCTACCGCTTCTAACCCCTGGCCACTACTGACCACCAATAAAGGTGATTCCTGCAGCGCCAATTGCCATTGCTCATCAGTATGCTGAGGTACATTGCGCTCATAAAGCTCAGCGTATTCAACCTGAGCACCACGCTCTGTCAAAACCGAAGCCAGGGTCTCACGGCCACCCACCCCTCGCCAGATCAGAATCTTTTTGCCTGCGACTTTATCACCCTGCAGGCAATCCAGCGCCAGCGCTCCTTCACTATCGTAGCGCTCGGCAGGCATTTTTACTTCCATACCTGCGGCCTTCATGACTTTCGCCGTAACCGGGCCCACCGCGATCCAGTCAATGCCCACTGGGAATTGCGGCCAGTATTGATCCAGATAATCGAGCCCGGCTTCGGCGGCATTGCGGCTGATGGCAATCACGGCCTGAAACAGATCGATATCCAAAAAGCATTTTTTCAGTTGTGGGGTTTCGGCGACTGCAACGATGTCCAGCATCGGCAGCCGCACTGGTTCACAGCCTATTGCCTCAAGACCGTCACACAAACTATCCGCTTGTTGCCGAGGCCGGGTCACCAGCACCGGCAGCCTGGAAAGCGACATCCGTTACTTCACTTCGTTGCCATAAACTTCGGCCAGGATTTTATCCGCACCCTGAGCCAACAAATCTTCTGCGGCTTGAATACCCAATTGCTCAGCGTCTGTAACTGAACCACGGATCTCTGTGGTCAGCATTTGTTTGCCATCGACACTACCGACCAGACCACGTAACCATAATTGGCCTTCAGTTTCTTCGATGGCGTAACAAGCGATGGGCACCTGACAGCCACCCTGTAAGCGACGATTCAAAGCACGCTCGGCTAACACACAGTTGGCAGTTTTCTGGTGGTGCAATGGAGCAATCAGTTTTCCAGTTACTTCGTCATCGCTACGTAGCTCGATACCGACAGCGCCCTGGCCACCCGCTGGCAGAGACAATTCAGGAGCCAGGTATTCTGCAATGCGCTCTTCCATTTCTAGGCGAATCAGACCAGCAGAAGCTAGGATGATGGCATCGTATTCACCAGCATCCAGTTTCGACAAACGCGTCTGAACATTGCCACGCAAAGAACGAATCTGCAGATCAGGACGCTTCGCTTGCAGCTGACATTGACGACGTAAACTGGAAGTACCAACCACAGCACCTTGTGGTAACTCTTCTAAAGATTGGTATTGATTAGAAACAAAGGCATCACGTGGATTTTCACGCTCACAAATCAGGCCTAATTCCAGACCTTCTGGAAATTCCATCGGTACATCTTTCATTGAATGCACGGCGATATCTGCATCACCATTTAACATGGCGACTTCCAGTTCTTTTACAAACAGGCCTTTGCCACCGATTTTGGCTAGTGGTGTATCAAGAATCTTATCCCCTTGAGTGGTAAAGGTCACCAGCTCAACGGTCAGCTGAGGATGCAGTGCTAACAATCTGGCTTTAACGTATTCAGCCTGCCAAAGTGCAAGAGGGCTTTTACGGGTGGCGATGCGCAGAGTTTGAGCGGACATGAGAATTCCTGATAACAGCATTGATATTTCAGCCGCTATCATACCAGCTATTAGCGCTCAGTCAGCTGCGGTGATTCGATTCGTAGCGGAATGCGCTGCTTATCTGGCCTTTTACAGACTGCGGATCAATTTTCTGACCCCTGGCAAGTGACGGCGGCTAACACTCAGTCCCTGCTCCAGTCCTTTCAGGTGTAGCAAGTGCACACTGCTTTCAACACTTTCTAAACGCTCAATCTTAGTTTTGGATACCAGCGCATTGCGATGAATACGCACAAAATAATCGCCAAATTCGTCTTCGAGGTGTTTCAGGGATTCGTCAATCAACACCTCACCGCCCACATATGTGACCGTAATGTACTTTTGATCAGCCTGAAAACAAATGATGTCTTCGATGGCGATCAGCTGCAGCCCTTGGTGCGTGCGAGCGCTAATATGCGTTCTTTCCGTGCTAGCTGGCACTGCATCAGGTTGCTGCTCCCAGGCACGCTGGGCCTTACCCAAGGCTTTGGTCAGATCATCCTTGTTGATCGGTTTTAATAAATAGTCCACAGCATCAACGCGAAATGCCTGCAAGGCGTGCTCATCGTAAGCAGTACAAAAGATAAGTGCCGGAGATTTACGCCCGGTAAAATCCAGTTGCTGAATTTGCTCCGCTGCTTCCAAACCGGTCAGCCCTGGCATCTGAATATCCATCAGCACCACATCGGCATCATGCAGACGCAACCAATCAACCGCCGCCTGGCCATTGCCAGCCTCGGCGACGACTTCAAAGTTTTTATGTTCTTCCATCAAACGCTGCAAACGCTGGCGTGCTAATGGCTCATCGTCAACAATCAGAACTCGTAAACTCATGACGCTGTATCAGCTCCGTTTTTTGCTCTCTTGCCAGTGTACTCAGGGAGCTGAATAGATACCCTGTACTGGTTATCAGTTTCTTCAATGTCCATGCTGGCCAGATCGCCAAAAATGGCCTGCAGGCGCATTTGTATATTGGGCAGTGTCAGTTGATGACCACTGGAATCAGGACATTGTTCAGGCTTGTCGTTGCTTATTAGCAATGACCAAAGCTGAGTTTTATCCCGCTTAGCCACTTCTTTACGTTGCAAACTGATGGTGATTTTCCCACCTTCGACCAGAGGTTGAATACCGTGATAAACAGCATTTTCCAGCAAGGGCTGCAACAATAACTGTGGCACCTGAAGGGACGGTATTTTATCTGGCAGCTGCCACTCCAGCTGCATTCTTTCCCCTAAACGCACCTGTTCGATATTCAGATAACGGCGCCCCAACTCTAACTCTTGCTGCAATGGTACATTGCTATCCTGATCCTTCAACACAACACGGAATAACGAAGACAAGTCCACCAGCATAGCTTCGGCTTTATCCGGATCAATCGTGATCAATGAGGCGACGGTATTCAGGCTATTGAAGAAGAAATGCGGGCGAATTCTGGCCTGCAACGCTTGCAGTCTCGACGTCAATTCAGCCTGACTCTTCAACTTCCATTGGCTTTGCACATAAAAATAACGCAGTGCCATGGCACCAAAAATGGCACTCAACACCAGATTGCGCAAGACCCAGCCCCAGTCGATAACCCACAGTCCAAGGTTGGAGTAATTGTTTGATGTGCCGTACAGGTGCAGTAAGTACTCACCACCAATGCTGATTACCAAGCTGACCAGCAGCAACAGACTCATCGCCCAGGCCACCGCCCAACCCAGCGCCAGGCGAGACATGAACTTGCGACTCTGACATAACAAAGCCACCGACAACAAAGCTACCCACTGCACAAAATAGGAGATCGTTGCAAAGCGGCTCCATTCGAAACCAGCCAAACTACTTTCGGTGAGCACCAATGCCGTTACCAGCGCTTCTGACAATAAAATCAGAACCATCACAGCGCGGACGTTACACAAATCCGGCAGAAAGAAGTTATCCAAATTGTTCTTAGCGTTATCCATAGGCCTCAGTGTTCCGTTAGACAGGTTCCTTGGCAAGTATTAATCCGCGAACGCCTCTTTTTTCGCGACAAACCGGGGCCGAGTAAGACACCTGCAATGCCTCGGACTCGCTGATTGCAACCGCTTCGGCTCCCAAAGGTTCGGGTAATGCATTCATCGGCACGCCGTAAACACAATCCCTGTGGGCTCAGCCATCGCATCCCTGCGATGGATGGCCTCGAACTGCACCACCCAAACCTTCTCGCGCCGATTTTGCAAACAGTGGTCTAAGACTTAAACCCAAACCATGTATCTAGTGAAAGCGAGCGGGCAAGGGGCTTAGATAATGCTTCTCAGGTCATCGACAGCATGGATGCTGTCGCTGAGCTTACAAGGATGTACTCGCAGCGTGCCGCAGGAAGTATTACTGAGCGCCGCCAGCAGCGAGTGTTTTGCAAATTAATCGAACTGTACATCAATGAGCTGGAGCAAGACATCGCAGCGCGTCCCCGCTATAATCCGCGCCAATTAATTTTTGCTTCGCCTGATAAATATTCGAGGGTCTCTCATGTCTGATCAGAACCAAACCAACGCCTCCTGGGGTGGCCGTTTCTCCGAGCCAGTGGATGCTTTTGTTGCCCGCTATACCGCATCGGTGATGTTTGATCAGCGCATGTACGCTCAGGACATTCAGGGTTCTGTCGCCCACGCCAAAATGCTGTGCAAAGTTGGTGTACTGACCGAGCAAGAGCGTGACGATATTCTGCGTGGCTTGGAAGAGATCCGTATCGAAATCGAACGTGGTGAATTCGAATGGTCCATCGAGCTGGAAGATGTGCACATGAACATCGAAGCCCGTCTGACTCAGAAGATCGGTATCACAGGTAAGAAACTGCATACTGGCCGTTCCCGTAACGATCAGGTAGCTACTGACATCCGTCTGTACATGCGTGACCAGGTTGATGTCATTAGCGCTGAACTGACCCGCCTGCAGCAAGGTCTGGCTGACTTAGCGACAGCAGAAGCCGATACTATTATGCCTGGCTTCACCCACCTGCAAACAGCACAGCCAGTAACGTTCGGCCACCACCTATTAGCCTGGAACGAAATGTTAGAGCGTGACTATCAGCGCCTGCAGGATCTGCGTAAGCGTATCAACCAACTGCCATTGGGCGCTGCTGCTCTGGCCGGCACGCCGTACCCGATCGATCGTCATTACACAGCTGAATTATTAGGCTTCGAAGCACCAACTGAAAACAGCCTGGATTCCGTATCTGACCGTGATTTTGGTATCGAATTCTGTGCCGCTGGCGCTCTGATCATGATGCACCTGTCGCGCTTCTCGGAAGAATTAGTCCTGTGGGCATCGGCGCAGTTCCAGTTTATCGATCTGCCAGATCGCTTCTGCACGGGTTCTTCTATCATGCCGCAGAAGAAAAACCCGGATGTGCCTGAACTGGTACGTGGTAAGTCTGGCCGTGTTTATGGCCACCTGATGAGCCTGCTGACACTGATGAAGTCTCAGCCACTGGCTTACAACAAAGACAACCAGGAAGACAAAGAGCCACTGTTCGACACAGTCGATACTCTGCGCGACAGCCTTCGAGCCTTTGCTGATATGGCGCCACACTTACAAGCCAATAAAGAAGCTATGCGTGAAG
>Ga0255772_10006564_pt1 | contig 10584 bp, 9 predicted proteins | sample 071ome_34_FD_179970 | JGI IMG/M metagenome (GOLD analysis project Ga0255772, IMG submission 179970) | Coastal salt marsh microbial communities from the Groves Creek Marsh, Skidaway Island, Georgia - 071411BT metaG (version 2) | ecosystem: Environmental > Aquatic > Marine > Intertidal zone > Salt... | reverse complement strand
CATGGGGTCTAGCCACTTTTTCTTATCGTTTAGAATCTCTTGGGCCAGGGGTGAAGATGCGCATTCTTGCATACACTTCCAAACCATGTACTCCTCTTCAGATTGAGAAATGATGTCGCCCTGAATAGAAGGCAGTAGACCTTGCTCGACTAAGCGCTGATATATTTTGAGGCCGAGGCTATGAAAAGTACGTACTTGCGGTGCCGCTTGGCCATTGAGGGTCTGATTGAGTTTACGAGTAAAGTCCACTTGCGCAGACTTGTTGTACATGATGACCATCATGCGCCTTGGATTGGCGCCTTCCAGTAATCGCTGGCGAATGAACTGGGCCAACGTCGTGGTTTTGCCCGCACCCGCTACCGCCGTTACTTTCGCATGACCTTGGCTGTGCTGCACAACCTGTATTTGCTCCGCTGTTAGCTGCAAAACTGCCCCCATCAATCAAGCCCTGCATTCTACGCGAATCCACAGCACGTGCCATTAGTTCACCAGACGATTTTACCCTGTGCATTTTCTAATCTTTCTGCTGGCAATCTCCGTCCTCGCAGTGCTATTATCGCCCCCCATTTTTATCATGCTGAGCCATTCAGCCTATGGAGTCGCTATGTTTAAAGTGAACGAATACTTCGACGGCAACGTGAAATCCATTGCGTTTCAAACAGAAACTCTGCCTGCTACCGTAGGCGTGATGGCACCTGGTCGCTATGACTTTGGCACAAGCCAAAAAGAAACCATGACGGTTGTGAGCGGCGCATTAATCATCCAATTCCCTAACTCAGACGAGTGGACAACTTTTACTCAAGGCCAAAGCTTTGAAGTGGATGCCAACGTCACTTTTGGTGTGAAAGTTGAGCGCGAAACCGCTTACCTTTGTACCTACGAATAATTTGATTAAAGTTTAATCAGATTTAAAAAAACGCGACTCAAGGTCGCGTTTTTTTGGCAATGCACTCCGTGCCCGACTACCTTTAGGGTATGGATATTGAATTATTACTGGATATATCTCCCTTCGAGTGGCGCTCAGTGCTCACCGCATTAGGCTGCGGCACCATTATCGGACTAGAACGCCAACTCAGGGGCAAGCCCGCTGGCATTCGCACCTCTAGCCTGATCATTTTAGGCACCTACCTATTTATCGCATGTTCCATCTATGTCTCTAGGCAAGCAACGATGACAGACCCAAGCCGTATCATCGGACAGGTGATTACAGGCATAGGGTTCTTAGGTGCTGGCGTCATGCTAAGTAAAGGAAGAAGTGTCTATGGCGTCACCAGTGCCGCGACAATTTGGGCGCTCGCCGCCATTGGTGTGTGCATTGGAATTGGGCAGCTGGCCTCGGCCATTAAGCTTTCCGCCGTGGTGGTCGTGATTTTATTTGGGGTAGACATGTTCGAAGAAAACATACAAAAGGTGGGCACCAAAGTGCACACCCGTTACAGCGCATGGCGTAGTAGAGATAACGAGTAGCCTGCGCTACTCGTGGGCATCAATGCTGAAACCTGCGCCTTTAGTTTGCCCCAAGGTCTCCACCAAGAATGGCAACCCCTCTTTCAGCTGATCTTTGAGGTTCCAGGGTGGATTGACAATAAACAGGCCACTGCCGTACATGCCCTGCTCTTCATCTTTACCGCTCACCCAGAATCGAACATCTAGATAGCTTTTCACATCCAACCCTTTTAGGTTGTTCACCATTTGCTCGCTCATAGACTGCTTAGTGTTGCGATTAATCAATGGATACCACACACAATAAACACCGGTAGCAAAACGCTTGAGAGCCCCCTGCATATTGGTCACGACCATTTGATACTCCTTACTTTGCTCGTATGGAGGGTCGATCATGACAAACGCACGCTTGGTTGGTGGAGGCAAAAGTGCTTTTAAACCTTTAAAACCGTCAGCCTGCTCCATTCGAACCTGACGATCGCCTCGAAAATTCTTAAGCAAAAGCTGGAAATCTTGAGGGTGCAGTTCGAATAAGCGAGCCTTATCTTGTTCACGTAAACACTGCCTCACGAACCACGGGCTACCAGGATAAAGAGACAAGGCATCTTTGCTGACCTCGCGAATAATTTCCATATAGGAATCCATTACGGCTGGCACTGAGGTTTCCCATAGACGTTGAATGCCCTGGCGATATTCACCGGTTTTTTCTGACGACTCATCCCCTAGCTGATACATACCAGCGGCACTATGGGTATCGACATACCAGAAAGGCTTGTCTTTTTTGCCCATATATTCAGCCACCAACACGGCAACCCAGTGTTTTAATACATCACCGTGATTACCTGCATGAAACCCGTGTCGGTAGCTCAACATAAACGCTATCTCTAAATATTTAAAAACAAAAAAGGCTGCTAGTGCAGCCTTTGTTCAGCTCGTAATGATTATAACCCAGCCACGCAAACTGCGCCCACTACCGTCAATACAACGGTGTAAGGGAATGCCATTACCACCATCTTCCCATAAGACAGGCGGATCAATGGCGCAATTGCTGAGGTTAATAGGAACAAGAAAGCAGCTTGCCCGTTCGGCGTGCCCACTGACGGCAAGTTCGTGCCCGTGTTTACAGCAACCGCCAGCAACTCAAAATGTTCTTTGGAAATATTTCCAGCATCAAAAGCCGCTTTCACTTCGTTAATGTAAACAGTCGCCACAAACACATTATCTGAAATCACAGACAGAATACCGTTAGCAAAGAACATTATAAGTGGTTGAGCTTCTACGCTTTGAGCAAATACCCACTCAATAATCGGTTGAAATAAGTGCTGATCGTGAATCACAGCAACCACGGCAAAAAATACAACCAATAGTGACGTAAAAGGCTTCTTCAAAAGCATGACCGATTTGATGTTCTTCCGTAATGCCATTCAATGCGGTCTGCACCACAATAATAGTCAAGCCGATCAGGCCAACTGGCGCTAGGTGTAAGGCCAAAGCCACCACTAGAAAGACTGCAGCGACACCTTGAACCCAGAGGCGCGTCACATCTTGTTGAGTTCGTTTTTCGCTTTCATGTCGATCAAAATCCGCCAGAATCGCGTACACCGTATTCGGTAATTGATCTCCATAGCCAAACCATTTGAACTTCTCTACCACCACAACCGTGATTAAGCCGCAAATGAAAACAGGAATCGACACAGGGGCAACGTGAGTAAAGAACTCGAGGAAATCCCAGCCAATCTTCTCAGCGATCAGTAAGTTCTGAGGTTCACCCACTAACGTAGCAACACCACCCAAGGCTGTGCCCACAGCACCGTGCATCAAAAGACTACGCAGAAAACCACGGAAGTGTTCAAGGTCTTCTCGCATATGGTCTTGCAAGGTACCGTCGTCATTGTGGTCATGGTCATAGTGTTGGTAATCACGACCCGAAGCCACCTTGTGGTATACGCTGTAAAAGCCCACCGCCACTGCGATGATCACCGCCGTTACGGTAAGGGCATCGAGGAAGGCCGACAGAAGCGCCGCCATGATGCTAAAGGTCAATGAGAGCGCGATCTTTGAGCGCACATGCACCAACAACTTAGTGAAAATGAACAGCAGTAAGCCCTTCATAAAGTAGATGCCTGCCACCATGAACATCAATAGCAGGATCACTTCAAAATTACTCATGATTTCTGATTTAACCGCCCCAGGGCTGGTCATGCCTAGCGCCACCGCCTCCAGCACCAGTAAACCACCTGGCTGTAATGGATAGCACTTTAACGCCAAGGCTAGCGTGAAAATAAACTCCACGATGAGGGCCCATCCTGCGATGGTGTAACCCACGTCTGGGATCATCACTAACAATGGGTTAATGAGTAGGAATGCGATAATGGTCTTCTTATACCAAGAAGGACTATTGCCAAGAAAGTTGCGGTAAAGGCTGTTCATGGATGTGTCTTGAAAAAAGGTTAATGCAAATTGAACTGAAGGGGCTTAGCGAGCGTCAACCACCGGTGGTGTTCATGAAGCGCAGGATTTTAACCTCTTGAGCCAAATTAAAGTAGTGGCGTTCGGGTTTAATTTGCATGGCTTCGATGATTTTCGCTTTAATTGGCTCCAATTCTCCCGGATGCTGACGCAAAATCGGCATCAGGTCGACACTATGCTCGTTTCCAAGGCACAGAAGCAATCTCCCTTTGGCGGTAATCCTTACCCGATTACAGGTACTACAAAAGTTATGACTGTGGGGGGATATGAAGCCAACTCGACTCGAATGCCCATCTTCAAACAGCCAATATTGACTCGGCCCTGCCGGTGAGTCACCTAGGGAAGCTGGTTTCAACGGGTAGCGAGCCTCTATCACTCGCCTCACCTCGTCACTGCCCATGAAGCTTTCTAGGCGATCGTGTTCATCAATCTCGCCCAGTGGCATTTCTTCGATGAAACTGATATCCAGCCCTTTTTCTCTCGCAAACTCGACCAATGGCAGAATTTCATCGTCATTGCGCCCTTTCAAGATCACTGCGTTCAGCTTAATGCGCTTAAACCCCGCATCCTGAGCTGAATCAATACCGCTCAATACCTGAGAAAGATCACCTGTGCGAGTTAGTTGCTTAAACTTGGTGGCATCAAGACTGTCGAGGCTAATGTTGAGGCGGCTTAGGCCTGCCTTCTTGAGGGAGCCTGCGAGTCTAGGTAGCTGGCTACCATTGGTGGTCATATTGAGTTCCACCGCGTCATCGTAGGCACGAATGTTTTTAACCAAGTTATCTATGCCATTGCGCACCAGAGGTTCCCCTCCGGTCAGGCGAATCTTGGTAACACCAAGATCAATGAAGGCTTGGGCAATGAGCTGAATCTCTTCAAACGTTAAAATCTCATCACGGGGTAAAAAGGTCATCTCTTCCGCCATACAATACACACAACGGAAGTCACAGCGATCGGTAACAGAAATTCGAATGTAATCTACACGCCGATTAAATTTATCGACCAAACGTTCAGGCATAACCACGACTCAACTTTAATGCCGAGTCATAGTACCAACATTGGATTAGCGAAGGCCAGTTGATTAGGCATTCAGGGCGAAATTGTGTTTTTCAACAGATACCCCATGAGCACAAATGGTTCGAACAAAGACCATATGCACTGCGAGGGGGCTCAACGAGGTGAGTTAACCCACCCTTAAACAACAGCTCGGGGGGTTGTTCGTCATCAGGCGGTTAAATTTTCGTTAATAGACAATGACTGCTCTAACGCCGCCATGCCCGAAGGTAGATCCACCGAAGCACCCGCCGCTTTCATACTCATACCCAACGCGTGCATGGTTCGAAATAGGTTATGGGCGCGACTCTGCTCGCCCATTTGCCCTATTCGAACAATCGGTAAACCAAACGACCCGGATATCTCCACCTTATAAAGAGCAGACATGGTATTCATGACCTGCTTCCCTTGCACGCCCTCAGGCAATGTAATGCCTACCACGCTGTTTAAACGGCTTTCGGGCTGTACGAACAGGTCTAATCCCATGGCTTGAATCGCTTGTTGTAACGCGTGACTGCAAATGGCATGGCGCTCGAATCGCTTATCAAGGGTTTCTAAACACACTTGGCGCAGGGCCTCATGCAAGGCCAGAATCCCGCTCACAGGTGCCGTGTAGTGATAGCCTTTTTCTTCCCAGAATTGCTTCGCCAAGCGCACGTCAAAACACCAATGTGGCATGGGTTCGCTGCGATTCATGATCACAGGCCACACGTTCTCGCTGAATGCGATGAGCGATACACCCGGTATTGAAGCTAGGCCTTTTTGCCCTCCCGTGATCACCACATCCACTTTCCAGTTATCCATTTCTAGTGGCATGGTGCTGAGCGTACATACGGCATCCACCACGGATACCACGTCATACTCATGGGCAAGTTGAGCAATCTCTTTCAATTGGCGGTTCCACACCGTACATGAGGTCTCGCCTTGAACAATGGTTAGCACATCAAAATCACCTGCCTTTAATAGGGCTTCGACGTCCGATAGCTCTGCCCCATGACCCACCTCACAGGAGTGGCGCGTCACGGCACCGCCACAGCGATCCGCCATCTCAGCTAAACGCCCACTAAAGAACCCATTTTCAATGCTTAAAACCTTACGACCCGGCCAAACTAAGTTGGTAATCGCCATTTCCATGGCAGCGCTGCCAGGCCCAGCGACCCCAATAATATGAGGGCTGCTGGTCTGGAATACGTATTGAGACATGAGCCTTACACGCTCAATCACCTGGCTCATGGTGTCACCAAGATGGTTAATGACCACAGAGTTCGCCATCGCCACTTTCTGAGACACAGGTACTGGGCCCGCCCCCATCAAAAGCAAAGGTTCATTAGGTAAAATGCTGTCGAGTGGCAAGTCAGCTGGCGGTAGTATGGAACTGGATGTTTTCACAGGGAGTCGCCTAGAAGTGAGTATGGCAGCGAATCGCTGCCACTTGGTGAGTCAATAAATTAGAAGCGGGCACGCACACCGAATAAAACATCTTCAGCTAAGCTAAGCTTGTCATCATTTTCATCGTAAAGGCCCAGATTACGATAGTGCGCATACAGTGCAATATCCCAGTTGAACGCGTACTCAATACCGGCTTGGTATTCATATTCTAATTGGGCTTGATCGTCCCAGTCAGAGGCTAAGAAGAAGGGACGAGCATTAAAGCCGATGTTGGCTTGCAACCCCGCTACAACCGGTACAAATAACTGAGCGCGAAAGCCAATGGCTGTACGGTCATAATCAGTACCGTCTAACTTGGTGTTGCTCAGTTCAAAGTCAAACTCAGCGCCGCCCTGCTCATTTGGGTTTTCAACGTAGCCAAAACCGCCAGCTCCTAGCGCCATGATTTCGACCTTTTGACGGCCAACATTATTACCTTCAAAGCGTGCTATGTCATCGCTCTCGAAATAGCTCAGGTAAAACATACTGGTCACCTTCTCGCCTTGCTCTCCTTTGGGGGTTTCACCAATCCCCAAGCGCGCAGCGGTGCTATCTTCACCTTGAGCAAGATCTATAAATAAGGTGTCATACTGAGCATGCGCAATTGAACCAAGACCAAGACCACACACTAAAAACGCTGAAGAAAGTACCTTTTTCACGAATGCTTCCATAACCACAATTGACTTAATGGGCTGAGGATAACAAAAACCGCCTACATAACAAGCCTGGCCACATAGTCAATAGGCAATTCTGCCAACTCAGACCTTTGTTAGAGGCATTTCTAGCCCCTAGCCGATGTGGGTATTTGACCCAATTCTCATAATGTCCATATCAATTACTGGTTTGGACCTGACATGAAGCATCTTTTTTTTACATTAGGGTTAATCGCTGGATTAGCCGGGTGTAACTCCCCAAGTTACGAAAGTGATTCTACAGACTCACCCGACACGGATGGTTCTCAAGGCAATTCCGGCATTTCAGGCGACAGTGCCAAAATGGCACAGCTGCTCACTCAATGGACCGACGAGGTTTCGCCAAATATTACTCAATCGTCTTGCATTGTGTGTCACAGTGACTCAAGCATTGCCAAAGATTCTGCTTGGGTACTATTAGCCAATAACCAAGACGATTACCTAGCCATCAACCTCGAACGGACACTGAGTTACATTGAAGTCAGTGAAAACCATGCGCAACTTTTAGTGAGCAAGTCACAGGGCAACAATCACGGTGGAGGCACAGTAGTCCAAGCCAATTCTGCTAATGCAGATCGCTGGTCTCAATTCATTGAGCTGGCCACGTCAGAATCGGTTGACACCGGCTCTGGCTCAAACGAATCCGAGAGTGGTAGCGGCGAATCAAACTCAGAAAGCCGACAAGCTGCTATAGATTTCTACAAGGATCAATTGGCCGATGCCCTAATCCAACCCGACTGTTACGTCTGCCATCAAGCCAATGGAGTTGCGAAAAACAGTGAGCTCATTTTCGTAGCGAACAATGTCAGCGGCTACGCCGAGTTTAATGCCAATACACTCATCGGCTATGCCCAAACGTCAGAAGCGAATCTCAATCAAGTTCTACTAAAGCCTCTTGGCCAAGGCCACGCTGGCGGAAAAATAATTGATGTAAGCTCAAATCATGCTCAAAACATATCCTCGTTTTTAACACTCGTTGAGAACATTAGCGATACCCCCTCTTTGAATACACCAGAAACCTTAGAAGCATCGGTTCTGTTAGGCGAGGTATTCCTAGTGTGGGACATGATGGGCAACCACGACAGCATCGATGTGCAACGCCGTGTAGGCACTGGAACCTGGCAAACGGTCGCCAACATTGATGCCAATAACAACCTGTATCGAGACAACAACATCCAACAAAACACAACGTACGACTACCGCGTTCGAGCGATATTGGGCGACACACAGTCGGCCTATTCTTCCGTAATATCTGTAACGGTGAACTAAACCATTGGGGTACACAACAATGATAAGACCAATAATATTAACCTTGGGCACAGCACTGTTAAGTGCCTGTATACCAGCTGGATCCCCCGAAGAAGCAAGCACCAACAACCAACAGGCTGGAGCAAACGACGGCGATGGCAATCTGGGTAATCACGGTGGTATCGAAAATGTCTCCATGGCACCCGACATGCTAAAGAAGACTGCTTTCTATTTTTCTAGCACGCTACCATCTCAACAAGAGCTGAACGGCCTTACTGACAGTCAGTACTCGGCGAAAGTACAAGCGATGATGAACAGCCCAGAGTTCGAGCAGCAAATGGTCAACATTTTTGAAGATCGTTTGATGACCGACAAATACATCGCTGCCAATGATCGAGACGGTGCTATTGATTTACTGAACGGTAACGATTACCCAAACAAAAAATGGTACGAGGATGAATTTGACGGTCAATCGTCCATTAAGAATTGCGCACGAAACTTGACCAATGATGCTCTTAGTAATGCATCAATTGAACTCATTCGTTACACGATACATAACGACTTACCCATTTCTAATATGCTGACAGCCGATTACATGATGGTGAATTACTATTCGCAAAAAGCGCTTGATGCTGAAATTATTGGCAACGCTGAGTTCAAACAGCTTGACCAACCAGTATGCGTACAGACGGATTCGGGTGAAATTGTAAATAGTTTAGCGTTTGACCCTATGGACTTTCGTCCAGCGCGGGTGGTTCATGACCAACAGCGATTCAAGCAACCGGTAGCCCATGCGGGTCTTTTATCCGATATCGTGTTTTTAAATCGTTACCCTACGACAGACACTAACATTAACCGTCACCGCGCACGCATCGTAATGGACTACTTCTTAGACTTTGACATTCTGAGTATCGACAAAGATCGAACCATCGATGCCAACGATAGCGTCAACTCGATCCCTACACTTGAGAATCCTAATTGCACCATCTGTCATAACATGTTGGACCCAATTGCCTCCACGTTTCGAGACAGAAACTCAACTGGCCGCATTATTCCTGCTGCACTAAACCGCGGTGATAACCCATGGAATTTCGATGAAATACTAGCGCCGGGATACTTAGGAAAAGACGCCGAAAGCGAAGGCGTTGAAGACGAAAACCTAATACCTTGGCTGGCTCAACAAATTGTAGCAGACGTACGCTTCCCCCGTGCCATCACGAAAACTCTGTACGCAGGTTTATACGGCCACCAGCCTAATCGCACGCTCTTGGACGAGCAAGACTATTTGGCTTATGAAACGCTCGTTGAAAAGGCAAAACAAGCACTGATTAACGACGACATGAACATTAAATCCGCCGTTAAAGTACTGGTCGAAGATGAACTGTGGGCGAATGCTCAGCAGAAGAATGCAACGAGCAGCAAGCGGAAACGTCGATTGGTAACACCCGAAATACTCAATAAAAAACTGCAATTATTAACCGGTGTAAAATGGGATGACATCGACACTAAAAGCCGAGAAATCATGTTTGGGGGTGTAGACAGCGACTCCGTTACAGAACGTTTGGAAGACCCCAACGGCATCTACCTAAAGATGCAAATGCGTATGGCTGTTGAAACGGCATGTAAAAGTGTCGCTAATGATTTCGCCTATCCACTTAGCGAGCGAAAACTATTTCCTCTAGTGGACGTCTCTACCAGTCCGCTCACCCTTGATGGAGAATTCGATGCCACTGCGTCAGTCGCCATTAAGCAAAACATTCAATATCTGCACACGCACTTACTGAATGAAGAGTTAAGTCTAAACGATGCAGAGCTTCTGCAAACCTATCAGCTCTTTATCACAACACAACAAGACGGCTTAGCTCGATTAGCGAACCCCGATGATTATTCCCCAACACCGATGCAGAACTTGCACCCAGCTTGTCAGGTCCCTTCGACCCACTCAGCCTTAACCTCGATGATTGGCGACAGCAGCATCGTCAAAGAACTTCGTAGCGTTCGTTACCCTGAGCGATGCTTAACCTACAAAGACGACTCACTGAATATGAGCGCTTGTGATAGTGGTAATGAACAGAAATGGATTACACAAAACGGGCGCATAAAATCAGGTGTGAATAGTAATCAGTGTCTAACCGCATCCGAACTCGCTAACGGTGCTCGCTTTTCACTCGCCACCTGCGATGCTGAAAATCCGTTACAAGACTGGTCCGTTGAAGGGGCTCAGCTTAGAAATGGTGTTTTTTCACTCGAT
>Ga0255772_10006558_pt1 | contig 10592 bp, 12 predicted proteins | sample 071ome_34_FD_179970 | JGI IMG/M metagenome (GOLD analysis project Ga0255772, IMG submission 179970) | Coastal salt marsh microbial communities from the Groves Creek Marsh, Skidaway Island, Georgia - 071411BT metaG (version 2) | ecosystem: Environmental > Aquatic > Marine > Intertidal zone >... | reverse complement strand
TCGGCGAAAATACTAACTTCGTAATATGAATGATAACGGGGCTGACTTGACTTTATTCGACTCAGTAATAAAGGGAAATTTATATTTGGAGGATGTGAAATTTCAAATAGAAAAAGATTTAGGCCTTGGCGGATTTACATTTAAAAGTAATTCCTACTCTAAATTGGAGAATTTCTTACCAGAACTTACAGAATTCGTACAAATAATCCGTTCCTCACACCATTCAAAATGGATGAAGGTAGTTTACCGTGTTGACCTCACTCCGAAGCAATATAAATTTGTTCAAAAAATGGGAGGAGATACAGATGAGAATATGGCAAAAGCAATATTATTAAGAATTTTCCAGAAGGTTCAAACCAGAAAAAACTTTAAGGTGTAAACTTACATTTGTTAAAGTTCCTAGGTTTCTTGAAATTTGCATTTCTATGGAATTGAAAGATGTAGTGTCTGTATCCGGATTGCCTGGGATACATAAAATACTTGGCCAGAATAAAAACGGCTTAATTTTAGAATCATTAGTTGATGGAAAAAAATTCTCTACTAATCTTAGACAACGTGTGAGTATCTTATCTGATATCTCTATGTATGAAGAAGATGGCGAGGTTAAACTAATTGATGTATTAAGAAAGATCAAAGATTATGAAGCCGGAGGCAACACAGTTCCGAATGCAAAAATTGATAACGATGAAGCTCGTGACTTTTTAGGCGCAGTTTTACCAAAGTTTGATAGAGAAAGGGTATATCCTTCAGATATTAAAAAATTAATTAGTTGGTATGGGTTACTTAAAAACACCTTGGATTTTGATGCTGTTGATGAAGATGTTGTTGACGGCGAAGAAGTAAAAGCAGCTAAATCCAGTGAAAAGCCGAAGAAGTCAACTGCAGCAAAAAACACCAAACAAGCAAAAACTGTTTCTGGAGCAAAAAGTAAGCCTTCTGCTCCAAGAAAAATGGGAAGCTAATTCAGATGAAATCTATATTGCCTGACATCCTGAATACTAAGGATGCTGATATCATTGTATCATATTTTCAAAAACTCTTAGATATAAGGTTAACATCCAAGGAGGATTTAGAAATTTTCTTCAAAGATGTAAGTCGTTTGGAAAGTGCTGTTTCCGAAGAAATGGCATGGAGATATATAAAGATGACTTGCAATACTCAAGATGAGGAAATTGAAAAGTCTTACTTAGAGTTTGTTCAAGAAATTCAACCTAAAATTGCTCCAATAGAGGACCAATTAAATAGAAAAATAGTTGATTCGGAATTTAGTAAAACTTTTGACGATGAAGAGGCATACTTCATTTATTTACGTGCACTTCGCAGTGCGGTTGACCTCTTCAGGGAAGAGAATATTAAAATACAATCAGATTTAAGCACCTTAGCTAGTGAATATTCAGCCATCCAAGGGAAACAAACTATTAATTGGGAAGGTGAAACAATTACCTTACAAAGGGCTGCAAATATTTTACTTCAGCCTAATCGTAACAATAGAGAAAAGGTATGGAATTTAATTTGGGAGCGCCGACAAAAAGATGTTGACGCTCTTGAAGATGTTTTTGATCAGATGGTTGCTAAGCGACATCAAATTGCAGTTAATGCAGGATTTAAAAATTACCGTGATTACAAATTTATAAGTCTAGGTAGGTTCGATTATACAGTTGATGATTGTAAAGAATTCCACAACTCCATAGAAAAATTTGTTGTACCTATTCAAAAAAAGGTAATGCAGCGCAGGAAAGAAATGATGGGACATGATTTAAAACCATGGGATACAGCTGTAGACCCCTTAGGTCGTGAAGCACTGAATCCATTTAGTAATGGTAACGATTTACTTGAAAAATCAATTAGGGTTTTAGATCGATTAGATCCATTTTTTGGCGATTGTTTAAGAACAATGGAGAAAAATTCCTTGTTAGATTTAGATTCTAGAATAGGTAAAGCTCCCGGTGGCTACAACTACCCTTTAGCACAAACTAATATGCCGTTTATATTTATGAATGCTACCAGCAATTTACGTGATGTAGAAACCCTACTCCACGAGGCTGGACATGCAATTCATAGCTTTCAGATGGCAACACTTCCATTAAATTCATTCAAGGATACACCTAGTGAAGTGGCAGAATTGGCATCTATGAGTATGGAATTATTGAGTATGTCTGCTTGGGATGAGTTTTTTACTGGAGATGATTTAGACAGAGCACGTACGGAGCAATTAGAAGGTGTAATTAGCACTTTGCCATGGATTGCAACTATTGATGCCTTCCAACACTGGATTTATGAGAATCCAACCCATACAAGAGAGGAAAGAAGAGCTTATTGGAAATCGTTGCAACAACGTTTCGGAACTGGAATGGTAGACTACACTGGAATTGAAACGGCATTGGATTACACCTGGCACCGACAGCTTCACCTGTTTGAAGTTCCATTTTATTATGTTGAATATGGAATCGCTCAGTTAGGGGCCATCGGCGTTTGGAAGAATTATATCGATGGCGAAAAGGAAGCATTACATCAGTATAAAGACTTCATGAAGTTGGGGTATATGAAGTCTATCCCAGAGATTTATAAAACCGCCGGCGTTAAACTGGATTTTTCTGCGGAATATATCAAGGAGTTAATGAGATTCTTAGAGTCTCAGTGGGACTCATAAATATGATTCTTCCTGACACGACGAGAATCGCTACAACCCATTATTATAAGGCTTTTAAAAGGATTTACACATTCCTTTAAGAATCATGCCACAAAAATATTCTCTAATAAACTCGATGAGTTAAAAGATCAGAGTTAACAATTTATTCTAATTAAAACGTTTTGATTTTCACCAATACACCATCATCAAATTGAAATTCTTGATCTCCCCTAAATTTGTGTCGATTTTTCTTTCTTAAAACTTTAGTTTTTGTCTTTAGTATTGTTTCTTGCCGATTTGGAAAAGCATTTTTTGAGTAGTTCTGTCCTTTATAGAATTGCAATTCTAACAATTCGTCAAATTGCGTTTCTGTCATACCAATAAATGCAGTTCCTGACTTTATTTTTTCAACCGTTTCACTGTCATATTTATTATGAAGATTAGAAATAAACTGTTCTATGAGTTCAGGGTTGTTCTGCTGTTCATTTGCAATCCTAATGTTTTCTATTTGTTCTGGTGTCGGATTATTTGAACCAGATAATAAAACAACGGCTAGAATAACTACTATTACTATTGAAATTTAATTACCATTTCTATTTTTCTTTAATCTAACTTACTGACTTTAAACTCAAAGCCATTCAAACGCAATAAATAAACTCCCGCAGTTAAATAACTTATATCGATAATACCTTGAGTTACACCAGTAGTGATCTCTTTCCCATTTAGTGAATAAATTGAATAGTTTTCCTTCCCAACTATTCCATTAACCGAGATTAAACCATTTGTCGGGTTTGGAGATATTTGATAAACTCTATTTACTGATTTTATTCTGTTCACTGGAATAACTATAAGTTTAGCTTCACGAGTTGTATCTCTGCCACAACCACTTTGTGCAAGACAACGGAAAAGCTGATTATCATTTGAGATGTTAACATTATTTACAGATAATGTTTTCGTATTTACACCGGAATATTGACCTGCATTGGATAGTTCGAGCCACCCTAATCCTTGATTCGTTTGCCATGAATAAGTCGCAGTTGAATCATTAAGTTCACATTCGAATGTTACAATATCTCCTGAAACACTCGTGTCTTTTGGGTTAACTACAAACCGACTATCACACTTTTTTGAAAGATACAGTGCTTTAACTTCATTTGAATCTAATACTCTGTCCCAATAACCAAGATCGTCCGTGTAACAGCTTGACCAAGTATAACTGTTTTTATTTTCCCATAGTTTTCCTAAACGTAAGAACTCATTTCCTTCAGCAGCAAATTGAATCCAAGTACTTCCATCGAATATCTTTTTACCATTGTAATATATAATTAATTCCTCTGTAGAATCATTTCTTGTCATTACATAATGCGACCAACTACTAAAGGTAGAATAAGTGCCATCAACTAGTCCACTGTAAAATGAACCTGCTTGGCTGCAATCTCTAGGCATATACTTATACCCAATATTAACTTTTCCATCTAGAAAATAAGTTCCTAGATATGCATGCCCATTTCGATCATACCCAGTTTGACTACAATCTTTTCTCAATTGAAAAATTGGATCGCGGACAACCTCATCTTCAATTGATTTGTGCCATACAGATACACTAAAATTTAGCACTTGCTTAACCTCGAAGATAATTTCATCATCAACACCATCAAACTCAAACGCTTTACCAGATTCATCATATCTATTTAATGCAGCTGTTGCACCATCAACGGTGCCGTGGTTTTGGTTTTCACTTTCATCGTTTGCATTTCCATCTAAAGGCCACCAACCAAGCAATCCCTGTGTAGGTACATAATCCGGGACTTGAGAAGTTAAGGCGGATACAAAACACAGCCCGATGATCAGGTATAAATATTTATTAATCATTATTATTAAATAAATTAATCTCAATATAGATCTTCTAAAAGTTATATTTCCAAGGATCAACTACAGAACCATTCCCGACATGGTCATCTTCACTCCAGCGAAATCTGAGCCCTTTTGAAGAGGCCGAAACAATGTCATATTTAACATTGACTCCTCTATTTGTAGGAGGTACAAATTGTTGTTGTTTACTTTTAGCTTTAATATCGTTAAAAAATAAATACTTTGTCCTAAATACATACCCATTGACTGTTAATATTTTAACTCTAACTTGAACGTTGCTTATGGTATATGGTGTTGTATTTGTAACAATTATGGCTAGATTTGAAATTCCACCTAATTTAGAATAATTATAAGAACTCCGATTTACAGTAATATAATCTTTCCAGTTATTTCGTATGTTTATGTTCCTTTCTGTAATAGGATCAACTGCTGGTTCAGAATTTCCGTCTAAGGAAGTTTCTCCTCTTGAATTATTATCAGATAAATCCAATTTGACATAGTCAGAAGTTTGATTTGATGAATTTTGATTTGTAATAATAATTGCAACAATTGATGCAATTCCCAAAAGCGCTAATAGTAAAAATAAAATTAGTCTTGATGAGTTCTTATCAGAGCTTTTATCATTTTTCACTTCATTTTTAGAACTCTGAATGACAAATTCTGGTGGTGTACTTTTAAAATAACCCGATAAAGGTTCAAATTCACCAGCTGTTGTCCACTCACTTAACCCTTCTGACCAAACTGGTGTTTCTTTAGTGATTTCATATTGATCTATTTTACCGATATCGATAGGACCTATATTTTCATCATTAATACGGATAAAAACTTTCATGATTTAAAATTATATTTAATTAATTATACTTGAAAATGAATTTACTTATTTTTGGATTAGGAACACAAGAATTATTAGTTGTTTTCATCATTTTTATGGCAATTTTATTTTTCATTTTTAAAGCTGGTACATGGTACGGAAAAAATAAAAAAGATAAATAAACGCTATATCGGTTTTACTACAAATGCCCAAACTTTTAATGTAACGTCAACACCTGAGGTATAGCTTTGGTTTCTTAATCCAACTGAAACACTTCGGGTAGAGTCAATTGGGGTGTCAAATATATCTATATATTTTTCATGAATATTTTTTGTTTGTGGTTTCGAAATAAACCAATTAAACTCATTATTATCAAACGAAAATTTTGATTCCTCGCTTGTATTCATAAAAAACAAATCCGCGTTTTGCTTACCGTAGTTTACTAGATTAAGGTTGGAAATAATACCCCAAGCATATGCCACAAATGGATCATCGGTAAGATAATTGGCAGCAGCAGGTATTGCCACCCCAGCAAGCTCCTGCAAAGGTTCGGGTCCAGCACCCATCCAATAAGCCCAATATACTGTTCTTGGTGGAAGTTTTATCGTTCTAATAATCTTGGATTTATTTGAAAAAATTGCGGTAGATCTAGCTCCTAGTCTAAATGTTTCATCTATAATTTCATAAGGTTCTACATTTTCGAAATACACTACAGGTTCAGGCTCTTTTTGACAAGAACTAAAAAAACCGAATGCTAAACCTAATATTAAAAATCCTCTTACCATTATAGACAATCGTATATTTTATAACTTAAGCTAGTATAAGTCATCAATGGTGAATTATCTTTCAAATACCGCACATCATATGCAACCGGAACATAACCTGTTCGATGATTAAATTCCACACCCTCATCTAGGAATTTTTTTACATCCTCTATTGTCAACAAATTATTGGAGCTTCCCGGTGCGGCTTCTACCGTAATTTCACATTCGGATATTATTTGTTTTTGGCTTAATGTTAAATCACCTGAAACACCCTTAAAAAATACTTCAATTGCTGCCTTTGTTTCTCTTTGAGATTTTTTTGATTTAATCTTAATTATTGCTAATCTACCGTATGTTACAGACGATATATAGGCCGGGGCATTGTCCTGTTGAATGATTCGCTGCAAATTGTCAATGTCAATGTTCGGCCCGAAGAAACCAGCTGGACTCGAAGGATATTCTACACTAACATTAAAATAGTTACTCTTCACAATCATGTACATTGTTTGGTTTTCAGTAGAATTAACATTGGATAAAGTTGCCTTAGCTGAACTTGTTAAAAAATTAAAGTTTATTCCTAAATCTATTAATGCTTGTTGTGTAGAATACGTCTTTTGTACTTGAAAATATGAATACATTGGCTTCATAAACCAGAAGTACTTAGAATTTTCATCTAGTTGATCCTTATAATCCCGAATATTAGGATTCATTATGTAGAAATCCATTGACCCCAAAGTACCAGTAATTGAATAATCAAGCTTTTCTCGAGGAAAGGCACCAATCGAAATAAGTCTACCATCATTTCTTAAATATTTACTTTGAACAATATTACCTGGCCAAATATCTGCTTTATCTTGAGCATAAAAATAATCGAAAGTATTTATTCTCTCAGTTCGATCAACTCCAATTGATTTGCAGAGTACAGAATCTCCATCTATGAGTATTTTTTCTAGAGCCGTATCCTTATATTTAATTGAATTTGATGGGATATCATTCGGGATATCTCCCTGATCAACTGTTTGATTAATACTTTTAACAGGTTTAATAACATCATTTTTTTTACAGTTAAGCACCAAAAGAGAAATCCCTGTGTATATCAAAACAGCAAATCTTTGCACATGGACAATTTATATTAATATTATTTGTTCAACAAATTTAATTTGTTGAATATCCCAAACACTTAATAAACGCTACATTTTCAAATATGAAAACACCCTTGGGTGTGAGCGAGACTACAACGGCGGTATGGAAACCGAAAATTCAAAGATTTTACACCCCATAAGGGGGTTAAAAAAATCATTCTCTCAATAAGGGTAACCTTTTGTAATATTTATCATCAAAATCTAATTGAAAGTATAATTGATTCCACCACTTAAAATTCCCTTACACCCAAAACCAGGAAATTTTGTAATGCCCTTTGTTGTTTTATTTCAGGGTCTATTGAGGCTGCTTTCATTGATTTCTCCTTTCGATTTTCAAATTCAATCAAAGCGTCTAACATTGCATTTTTTATTACTGCACAAGTAATAATTACGCCAATGATAAAACCACCAAGTCCTATTAAAATTGCAATACCTAAATCACCCATTTTTATCTGTATTTTCTGAAGCTTCTTTCTGTTTGTTTTTCTCGTGTTTTTTCATTGAACCGTTCTACCATTAATTCATGGTTCAAAACAAATTAGAGTTTTTTATCTTTATTTTAATTGTTTTAAATTTACGGTTAAGTTCTTTCCATTACCAAACCATAATCCTTTTAAAGTGCTATAATCGCCATATGTACTGGGAATTAATTCAAATTCTCCGGTTATGTTAGCCTTAACTTTTTCGGTTAGTTTGATTTTTGTCGGTGTGCCAGGCCTCATGAGCCAAGAACCATTTAATTGTATTTTTCTACCAATTTTTATGTAAGCATAATATCCAGAGTATTTAACATCCCCATTATCGGTTTCATTAATCCGTAAATGCATAAAAATAGGAGACTTCCCAATGTAGCCAACTAAATCTGTAGAGTATTTTGAAGAGGCTTTTTCTAAATCTCCTTTCGATGATAAAGCTAGGAGCGAAAAAGAAACTATAATAATTAAAATAAGATTATTTATTTTTAACGAACGATTTTGTATTAACATAATTTTAATTTGATTTTATTGTAGAATTAACCCATTACTTAAGATCCATTTTAAAACTTTAACTATTGATTCCTCGCTTGTCTTCAAAAAAACAAAAGTTAAGGAATACAATTGAAATCCCTTTGTGTATCAAAATAGACATCAAACAAATGCACATTCTCAATTTATATTAATATTATTTATTCATCAAATTTAATTAGTAGAACACCTCAGATACTTAATAAACGCTACATTTTCACGTATGAAAACACCCTTGGGTGTGAAAATAATTACAACTGCGGTTTGCAAACCGAAAATTCAAAGATTTTCACCCCGTATGGGGTCAAATCGAGATACATCAAGTATTTCTTAAATTATAGTATAGAAAAAAGTATCAATAATAAAAGAAGATAAAACCCCACTAAAAAAGGCACTATTTCACAAAAAACATTTTCAACGGATATTAATTTTTTGTAATTTCCAATCATTATGAAAAAACTAATTCTTTTGTTTTTATTAACGACGTTAAATTTTGGATTATTAAAAGCACAGCGTAAAAAAGTTTTAAGGGCTCATATCACGCAACTGACAAGTGATAGTATTAAACTAGATTCAATAATTACATCTTTATATAATGTAATTGATGTTAAAACGAAAGATATCAAGTTACTTGAATTAAATAATTCTAAAATTACGAAAGAAAATGTTCAGTTAAAAAAAGAACTCACAAAAGCGCAAGAAAACAACAAACTAATAAAGCAAAAAGTCCAAGAATATGTTAATAAAATCAACAAAATAGAATTGGCCAATTCTCTTCTTAGAGATAGTATTGAAAATTTGAATGTTTATCCCGACGCAAAGGTTGAGTCATCCATGGACTCTTTTAGTTATGCTGTAGGTGTAAGTGTAGGAAAAAACTTCAAAAGTAGAGGCATTGAAGAAATCTCTTATAACGCCATGATTCGTGGTTTGAAAGATGGAATGACATTAGATAGTAATTTTCTTTTTGATGAGGATGCTATGAATAATGCACAGCGTAATTTCATCAAGCAAGCAGAAGAGAAAAAAACTAAAGCGGTTAAAGAAAATACTGCCAATAGATTAAAAGAAATCTCGAATGAAAAGGGGGTCAGTGTTTTACCAAGCAAAGCCTACTATAAATTAATTCAAGCAGGTTCGGGTGTATCGCCGAATATTTATGATACTGTAATTTGTAAATTTGTATTTAAAAATTCAGATGGCGAGGTAGTAGTTGATAACCGTGATTCTATTGATCCATACAAAGAAATGGTTGGTTCATTTAATTTAGATCCCGTTGAAGAAGCGATGTTAAAAACAATGAAGGGTGGAAAGTTTAAAGTTTATATTTCAAATGAAGAGACTCCTGAATTGTCAAAATCTGCACGCTCAATAACGGGTATGTATGGAATTTCAGAATTTGAAATGGAGCTAGTGGATATAATTCCAGGTACGCCTTCAAATAAATAATACAAGATATTTTAAAATTAAAAGGGCTTCAAGCCCCTTTTTTATTGATTGAATTTTTATTTTAAGTAGATCGATGATAAAATTTAAACCCATATTGGAAAATTATCTTTTGTGAGTGGGTTGTTTTATTTAGTGGATGACTTAAATTTAATCCTCACTTCAAAAAAATATCACCAATGTTAGTTTTTCATTAATTAGATTTTTTGATTAATATGTAAACCGATAATAAAAGTAGAACCTGTTTTATTTACGTCAAAAACCCTCGCCAATGGAACTTGATTACAACCATTGGTATGCAGTTTTTATATAAAGGTTTTTAACCCCATACCAGGTCAAATGCGGTGTTTAATCATAATGTGTGGATCACTACCTCAGAGTATTTAGAGGACTCGAAATCTAAACAAATTATTTTTTTACAATGTTTGAAAAACTAATTTTATTTTCATCCAATAGATATTGATAAAACCCTTGAGTACATGGAACAATTCCGCATTGCATTAGTTTGAAGGACCCTTTTATAACATTATTTTCAAATGAATCCACATTGATTTCATTTATAAATCGTTCATTTTCAAATTTATTTAATTTCTTATGATCAGGGTATATAAGGTTAAGTTCATCAAGAAAAGTACGTTTAAATTGTTCGCTGGCTATTGTATCTACCTTATATCTATTATCATATTCGATAACAAAAAACAAATTACTTAAATAATTACCTGCACCAATTCCATCCCAACAATTATATCCATTATATAATATACAATACTTAGTAATTGAATCTCCTGTTTTGGATTCTTTAATTGACTTTAAATTGTATATCTGATAGGTATATACACCCTCATGATACTTTTCAATATTCTCATTTTTATTGTTACAATCACCGCTATCTAGTATTTTAATTGTTGAAGATTGCAACTGATG
>Ga0255772_10006553_pt1 | contig 10594 bp, 8 predicted proteins | sample 071ome_34_FD_179970 | JGI IMG/M metagenome (GOLD analysis project Ga0255772, IMG submission 179970) | Coastal salt marsh microbial communities from the Groves Creek Marsh, Skidaway Island, Georgia - 071411BT metaG (version 2) | ecosystem: Environmental > Aquatic > Marine > Intertidal zone > Salt... | reverse complement strand
TAGTTGGAGATGTGGACGAGGAGTTGGATCAAAAGTTAGACTTAAGCGCTATTCGCGCTAAAGGCTTGGGGCCGATACAATGGTAATACGAATCAAAACGCGTACCCAAGGAGAGGGATGAAACACATGTGTACAAACAAAATAAAAATATATAGTTTTACTTTAGCAATTGTAGAAGAAAAGATGTATATCACGCGGTATATAGAATTCATATGTTTCCGTTTTACATGCAATGCATGTATGTATGTATATATATATTGAAGGACTATTGCACTCGCGGCGCCGTTTGTGAAGAGCCTTCGCATTCTTTCTTCGTTTCTTCTTCACTGTCTTCGACGTCTTTTTCAGTCGAAAAGAGTAACGGGACGCGTCGTTTGTATGACTTTACCTCTTTCATCGACGACTTCAACGCTAACTCTGACACTTCGCGATGATACGGCTGGACATCATTCATCGAATGAATTGATTGAATCAAGATTTCAAGTATCTCAAAGCAAACCTGGAGCGAAAGAAAAACAACAGCCGTTAGCGCTGCGTGCGCCGAAATAATCGGCACCACTGCCGATGAGAATAACAGCGCCATGATTGATACAGGAAATGCAAAAAGCAAATTTACTGCTACTATTTTACAGCTCTTCCAAATACCTGGAAGTATTTGCGTGCGCTGTCGTTGTCGTTGTCGCTGTCGTTGTCGTTCATTTTCTTCTTTTCTCTTCATCCAAGCGCGTGGGGAAAGAACTTCAAAGAACGTTTCAAGGAGAGGCGAAAACGATTCGTCTTCTCCGTTCTTTCCTCCTCCAGCTGAACTTATTTTCAAAAACGGCAGCGAAGTAGACGCGAATGTTCTCGTTAATCGCGCGGAATACGTCACGGGAGTGAGCTGTCCCTCTCGCGAGTCTTGTTCTTGTTCTCGTTCTTCTCTCCTCTTTTCGGTTTTGGAGCTGCTGTTCTTTGAAAAGGAGAAGAGAGGAGGAAACGAAAACGAAGACTGCGGCGAGCTCACGCATACATCCTCAGCCGTATCATCGAGAACGCTGCATTCTTTGTCGTAATACTTCTTCTCGCTCGCTTCAAACCTCTTTAGCTTTTCAGTGCTCATTTTTCAGTCGAAAACGCCGCGCGCGCGTATTTTTTTGAGACGCGTTAGATACGAATTCCACAAGTTCTTCTTTCTTTCTTTCTTTCTTTCTTTCTTCTTCTCCATTTTTTTTTTAAAGCGCCGCGCAAACGAGCGCGACGATAGGAGCGACGCAACGAGATGACAATGTCGTTAGCGTTCGATGCGAGGCCGCGGATTTGTGAGCGTTGCTCGCATCATCGCGAGAAAAACCGAAGAAAAAGTGTACCGTCTATTTCCCCTTTTTCGTCGTCGTCATCTTCATCATCAACATCGACGACGAATACGAATACGAGTACGAAAAAAGGAACTCTCGTTGTTATTGCGTCTTCTTCAGAACAAGGTAACAAAGAGAAAGAAAAGATGACGACGACGCGTAGCAACAGACGGGCATTCTTAGTCTCTTCCACGTCGTTGTTTTCTGTCTGTGCTGCGATGATTATACAATCTCCTTTACCATCGTCGTTGTCGTCAACAACCGCCGCCTACGCAGCAACAAAAACAGTTCAAAACGAAGAAGTACGAAAAAATTTACGCCAAGTTCTCGAGAGCAAAATACAAAAAACAAAGTGTCCGGCTGTGTTGAGAGTTGCGTTTCACGACGCAGGAACGTTCAACAAGACCTCGAACGATGGTGGGATGAATGGGAGCGTTTTGTACGAATTAGGACGACCAGAAAGTTTCGGCTTGAAGCGAGGACTGAACCCGATAAAAGAGGTATACGAAGAGATGAAAGCGAGAGGTTTCGGCGACGACACTGGCGGAGTATCGTTAGCAGATTGCATAGCGTGCGCTGGAGCTTACGCGGTCGAGCTCACTGGTGGCCCGAAATTCTTAGAATCCGTCCCGCTTGGACGTAAAGACGCTTCCTCTGCGGATCCAGAAAACCGCATGCCAGTTGAGACGCTTCGAGGAAAAGAGATGCGAGAGCATTTTCAAAACTTATACGGGCTATCTTCCCAGGAAATGATTGCGCTTTCTGGTGCACACACTATAGGACAAAAAGGATTCGGCGACCCATATACTTTCGACAACGAGTATTTCGTGACGTTAAAAAAGGACCCGTGGAACTTACCAAACTTAACTAAAGACGAGTTGGAGATGAATGAACACATCGGTTTGTTATCGGACAGATACTTATCGGAAGATGAGGAAAATAGAAAGTGGATTGATAAGTATGCCGAAGACGCAGGAACATTCAAAAAAGATTTCGTCGATGCTTATATAAAATTGACGACATTAGGAATGTAATAATTATGCCGTGCAGTAGTAACATTATAGGATTGATTTGAGTATAGATATTTTTTACATTTACAGGTTTTTAAACTAGTTTGAAAAAAGTCGAGCTCTTCTTCTTGTATCCTGCACTCGTCCTCTTTAACGCCGCGTTTCCACGCAACACACGACGACTACATCACAACATCAATATGAATGAATGGCTCTTTACGCGCGTTCACCACGAATTCTTCTTGCCAATTGAATATCTTTTGGCATGATCGTGACGCGCTTGGCGTGAATCGCGCACAAGTTGGTGTCTTCAAACAAGCCAGTCAAGTACGCTTCGGACGCTTCTTGCAACGCCAAGACAGCGTGCGATTGGAATCGCAAGTCAGTCTTGAAGTCTTGGGCGATTTCTCTGACCAAGCGTTGAAACGGCAACTTGCGGATCAAGAGTTCGGTCGATTTTTGGTATTTTCTGTTTTTTTTTGTTATGAACAAGATGAGAAGAGGACGGTCAGAGAAGAAGAGGAAGAAAGAGAGAGGCCGAGACGAGAGAAGAAGAGAGAAGAGCAGAGAAAAGAGCGAATTGGGTCACGCCCCCGCCTCAGGCAACGCGCGTTTTTTCCGATATATAATACGATTTGTGTTTCCATATATGCGACTAGATCGCGCGCGAATGTGTCTCACGTTCGGACAGAAAAAACACTCTGTCGCGCAAAAACGAACAGACTTGCGAGATCGTGGCGCGTCTACGCCTCGCGCGCGCGAGAAGACGAGAATCGTTTTCCTCGAGAAAAACACCGCCAAAATTGACCAAAATTGGAGCTAAAATCACACGAGATCCCTCATCCTCCACTTACCGAATCTCTCTCAACGCTACGGTACCCGGTCTATATCTGTGCGGTTTCTTGACACCGCCAGTCGTCGGAGCGGATTTGCGCGCAGCTTTAGTCGCGAGCTGCTTTCTCGGGGCTTTACCACCGGTGGATTTACGAGCAGTTTGTTTCGTACGAGCCATGGTTAAAAGAGTGTACTCTTTCCCTTCCTTTTTTATGACTTGTGGTGTACTTATTTATGACGCGTACGTTCTTATTTTGGTGCTACAAAAGAAAGAGAAGTTTATCCCGAAAGCGATTCTTACGAAAGAAGAGGAGCGGGCTCATATTATTTACTTTATGCCGACCTATACGACATTCAAAACTATTTCAATCGTTATTTCAATCGCGCTAAACGTCTACTTGACTATTTTCACGTCTTTATACCCCATCGCTTTAATCATATCCTCCAACGCGTTTGCGTGCGTGCCTTGGAAAATACAAGTATCCGCGTCGAGAGAAGCACCCGCGCCTAAAACCTTTTTCAGTTTTGTCACCAGCTCTTTCGTTGGATTTTCTAAACCTGTAACTACTGTGACGACTTTATTCTTTCTCCTTTCTACTTTTATGCGCACTCCTCCTTTCCCATTTCTCGATGGAGCTGGCGGCATCGCTTTCTTCTTCTTCGTCGGCGCTTTTTTAGTTTTGTTTTCCTCTTCGTACGCAAACTCGTCGATATTCGTGCTCGTTCTTTTCACCTCCTTCTTCACCGCGAGTTCTGGTTTATCGACGAGAGTACCGCGCATGCTCTGCAACGCCGCGAATGGGTTTTCGTCGGCGTTGTTGTTGTTGTTGTTGTTGTTGTTGTTGTTATCTTTTGCGGCGCGACACATCAAAGAGACCCGACTCGATGGTGTTCGCGAAACAGTTGGACGACTTGTTCTTCGCTCCTTCTCGTTTACTACCAACGACGAAGAAAATTTTTGTGATGAGCGAGAGGAGTTTATATGAATTTTTCGCGCTGATGATGCAAACGGATGCACGCTGATCTGCGCGCAACACGCGCTGTGCGTCGCCAACGACGTACACATACTTTTCTTTCCTGATGAGCTTCGTTGAGTAAAGACGGGAACTTTGTGGTGAGAAGCTTTATGCGCAAATAAATCAAACGTTTGCTTCTGAAGAAAAAAGTTACTCGTACGAGTAGTTATACTTAAACTGGTTGGTGCAGCGATACGCTAGAAGAATAATTTTACATCACATGATGAACGATAAAACTGTTATCATGCGCTATCCGTGCAATCCATCACGTTTTGCAAATCCCTCTCTATGATTTTACACAGTGGCGTTAACGGTAACGTCGCGAACGGTTCTTCGATTTGAATGCCAATCTCATCCACGCCTAAAATGAGATAACTCACGCAGAACATCAAAGGTAAAAGAGTCCATCCCGTCGTTATCGAGGATAATGCAAACGGTAACGTGAGCAACCAAATCATGATAGAACGCGATGAATGACGACTGAATGAGAGCGGAATTGGCGTCGCTATTAATCGTTCGCACACGCCACCAGCTTGGTTGATTTCTGAAATCGTTTGCTCGAGCATCAACTGCGCGTTGTCGTTGATGCCCTCTTTCACCGCAATCTTCATGAAGTGCGTCAAGCGCATGGTGCAGAAAAATGGGCGATTCCTACTATCGTTTAACAAAATAGGAATTTCTTCGCTGGCACCAACTCTGTTCAAAATGCGATTCACGGCTTCGTCCGGAGTATCTTTGAAAGCGGAAGGGTCGCTTTTATCTTCTCGCGTTCGACCGGACCGTAATCTAGATTTCAAAAGATACGGATAACACGAAACGACGCCTAACATTGTCTTCCTCAGTTGCTCGTTTTCTATGTAAGCGCTAAAACGAGCAAAATCTCGGCACCGGCGAACGAGCGCTCCCCATGCGACCCGGCCTTCCACAAATCTACTGTAAGAAGAGTTAGTTCGAAAGACGAGCACTAAACCGAGCACGGTACCCAGCATCGTGTGGAACAAGGGTGAAATGTGAAAGGTAAACGTCTCAATCGTCGATTGCTTCATCCATAATAATAAGCTCGACGGTACAATATCACTCACGTAAGGAACCATTTTGTGCGTGAGATTGAGTAAAGTTCCCGGTATGATCAACACCAAGTACGCGAGAAACGTGAGCGTCAAAAGCACTCGAACTAACCGAAGAAATACCGTCGAGCTCGGGATGTTTTGTAAATCGTAAAAGAAGCGGTTGACTCTTCGATGTTTTTCCCACTTGTCTTGATCGAATAATTGCGAGATAGATGTCCCAGAGGAGATGAGCGTTTGGTTCAACCCAGGATCGAGTTGTAACAACCGCTCTCGTATGCCGACGTAATAGTTTCCCGCAGCTTTACTCAAATCGATGTTCTTCAAAAACAACTCGCCTTTCCAACCTTCCATGAAACCGGCTCCGGCAAAATGTTCGCCGTCGTCGTCATCGTCTTGGTCCGTAGCCGGTTCAATGTTTGCTCTTGGTCGCGTATTCATCCGTTCTTTTCGTCGCCCTTCGCTTCTCCCATTCCCTCTGTCTCGCGCAGAAAGGGCGGTGCGAAAACAATTTCTTTTGGAAGAAAGTCTCGCGGCGCTCGCGTAAACCGCCGCGCGGTTTCCACCAGAAGATGAACACGCGTTTCTTTTCGTTCTCATCCCGATGGAAACGCCCGTCGATGATGCCATTGGTGCAGCAATCATCGACACAAACGATAACATTTCTTTTCTCTTTTTATTATTATCTTTACGACGAGTAACTGTTTGTCGTTTTTTTGTGTTGTGGGCGTGTTAAGATTTTTGCCTTTTTACTCGTACAACAGTCAACAGTCAGTTCCTTGTTGTTGTGGGGTTGGTCTCGCCCACATACGAGTAGAGAGAGTTCCATAAACACAACCTCTTTTTTCCTGACTTTTAGACACCCGCGCGTAATCGAGAGATAGATTGAAATATACACATATAGAGAGATCCACAATCTCTTCTTCCTCTTCTTCTTCTTCGTCTCCTTCTTCTTCTTCTTCTTCTTCTTCTTCTTGAAAGAACAATGGGTATTGGCGGCGGTGGTGGTAGCTCCGTCTCCTGGGTATCCTCTTTCGATGCGTATAAGAAAATCGAGGACCATCTGATGGTGCGAACGACTTCGGGCGCCATCGTCTCTTTACTCGGCATCGCTCTGATGTGTATTCTTGGCGCGAATGAAATTATGAATTACATCACGCCACCGATGGTAAAACAAATGGCTGTGGATGGTACGCAAAATGAATTAATGACGGTGAGAATGGATATTACTTTTCCGAGAGTTCCGTGTTCCGTGTTATCGGTGGACGCGTACGATCAGTCCGGGAAGAACGACCAAGATGTGAGAGGAGAGTTACACAAAGAGAGACTGAGCGAGTTCGGGAAATCGTTAGGGTCGTACGATAAAGCCGGGGGAGGAGTCACCGAAGAAGAGGACGCACTCATACAAGACTTGCAACAGTTTTTCGGCGGTGGAATGAAGGTTGTCTTTGAGAAACGTGCGGAACATTCGCAGGAAGTGAAACACGCGGTTGAGAAGAAAGAAGGTTGTCGGTTGTACGGAAGGATGCACGTACAAAGAGTCGCTGGGAATTTTCACATTTCCGCGCATGCGGAGGATTACGAGACGCTCCAACATGCGTTTGGTGCGGTAAATAAAATTAACATATCGCACACTATCACGCATTTATCATTTGGTGCTGGATATCCGGGATTGGTAAACCCGTTGGACGGAGTTGCGCGAAGCGGAAGCGATGACGAGTTCCACTACGACGAAAGTAACAAAGATAGCAGCAAGAGTTCAGATAGGAACGAGGAAGAGAAAGAGGAAAAGAAGAAGAAAAACGAGCAAATGCGAAGAAGTAGGCTCATGGATTTGACTTGGGATGAAAACGGAAGCGGAGTGTACAAGTACTTTCTCAAACTCGTGCCTACGTTTTATCGAACCCGAAGAAGCATCTTTTTAGGTTTGTTCAGTTGGACGAAAAGCGTCTCAACGAACCAATATTCCGTGACGGAGTATTTTCGCAAGACTGATGCTTGGTCGGGATCGTTGCCTGCGGTGTATTTCTTGTACGATTTTTCTCCAATCGCTGTTACCATCGATTCAAAACGACCGCATGTCGTATACTTTCTGACTCGTTTATGTGCCGTCTGCGGTGGCGTATTCGCGTTTGCGCACATGATCTCAAACTTAGTGGAAGCAATCTTAACTATTAGGACAAAGAAGAAACGTTAGCTTTAACGTTCTCCTCTTTGAAGATGTGAATTAATAGCACCTAGATAGTAGTGTAACAACAAAGCAGCTAAAAAATATTAGTATGAACTAGTGAATATAGTGAACACGACAACACGTTTAGACGTTTTTCAGGAGCAGACCTTCCACACAATAAAAAGAAAGCTCAAGTAGATAACAAGAACTGTCGATAGAAACAGAAATGACAGGAGTCATCTCTCGCGCGTCGAAGAAACTTTTGAGCAAGTTACCAGGAGGAGAGTTTGAGAGATATACCATTCAAAGAGCCGCTTGTAAACTGAAAGAGGGTGTAACGAGACGACGTAAACAACTGGAGTTTGAGTTGGATGAAGTCGTGCACATCATCTCCCCTGGACCTTTGGACGCTCCGCAGTTTTCGACGCCCGTTTCGCAGTTGAAACAAGATTTTAGGCGAGGGAGGAGTATAGTTGAACAGGCCAGAAATAGATACTTGGACAAGACCGCGAGGAAAGAGAAACACTACCCCAACGTTGAGAAATCCTCCTAGTCAAGAGATAGACACTGTGTAGATTATATTAGATTATATTAGGTGCATAGCATATTTCAGGAATAATGTACAGTACAAAAATACGAATAGAATTGTCGCGTTATCATTATCGTGCCGTACACATTACATGGTTATTATCGTGAGGTGGTTTGGTTTCGCTATTATTACAAATACATACTGGTAAAAATACTGAGGTTGTTAATTATAAGACGCCTTTTCGTCGGCACCACTTGATCAACGCTATACTGCAATACGTCAAGCCGAATAACAACAACCCACACGTGATATAAAACGCGGAAACGGACATTTCCAAGCAACTTCTCAAGTTCATCCCGAAGATACCGGTAACGACTGCGCCAATTGCGGCAGAAAAACTGGCAATGGAAAGCGTCAATTCTAATTTTGAAACCTCTAAACGTCTCGCAGCGAGCGTCGATGCCACAGACTCGTCTAAATCTCTCGCGTTCTCCAAAAGGGCTTCTGCACCAGAGTGACAAGCTTCGGCTTGTTGCAAGTAATACTCGATCAAGTTTTCAACTTCCTCTTCTTCATATTCGATGGTTTCCGCATCTTCTTCATTTTCTTTCTTCGCCGTTGAGGACAGCGTCATCCTTGCGATATCGTCTTCATCGTTCAAAGTGTCGAGTAAAACGTCTCTGACTGCTTCTGCTCTCGATTCTAGTTGAACCAAAGTCTGTTTCATAAATCGCAACTCATCGAGAGTCTCTTTGTTAATGTTCAGTTGCATTCTACGTTCTAAAGCGCGGTATCGTCTCGTCACTGTTTCTAATCTCTCTTCGAGCTGGTGCACCGTTTCTTGCAAAGCGGCTTCAACTACTTGCAACTCAAACGGGATTTCCAATCCTTCCGCGTTATCTTGCTGCATAGAAGCGAACCCTACACCACCATCAACGGAAGACCCACCAATTGGGACGCCATTCGCGACACCTTTAAGCATTTTCTGAGCGGCAATTTTCTGATTCCACGCCTCTAAAAAGTTATTCGACGGTCCAGTCTCCGGGCCGAGTAACAATGCGTGATCCTCCCGAATGATGATTCGAACACCCAGGTTGACCAATATCGAATCTTCACGGACAATAATAGCCGGGGTGTTGTTTGATTGCGTCAAGACTGGATCAATGCGACGTAAATCCCGCGGCGATAAATCTGTATCTCTCAACATTTGTCGTCTAGACATGACTTGCTTATACGGCGCTCTGTCCTCATCTTTCCCGACACCGTTCACTCTATCCAAACGAACGACCGCGTACGGCTTCGTTAAATGCAATCGATCATTTCTTGCGTTTTGTAACCGCCTAGCTACTATGTTCTTCGCTTCAGTTTGTCGTAATTTACGCTCTTGTTCTTCTGCGCTCAACACGGTTTCCGAGTCTCGGTCGGATACGTCCATTTGCATATCCGACAACGTCGCCATAGCGGACCCACCTTTATTACCGTCGTCATCGTAACTGTGTTCATACCCATCGTCATCTTTTGAGCCGGATGACGACATTTTCATTCCATCGCCGCGTCTTTCTCCCTTCGAAGAAGCCTGCGAATAAGTCGTCACGTATCGCAGTGGTTTGTGCTTGACGCAGCCGGGTATGGCGACCACGGCGCGCATAAAAGACGCGTTTTTTTCCAGAACGCTTCTTTTGTTATTGTCATAGTGACGACTACTCGTAGCAACGCGTCCTCCATCTCCTCCTCCTCCTCGAAGCGAGTTTACTCTCCATTTCCTCGTCGATGACGACGACGACGACGACAAAGAAGAAGAAGAGGGTGGGAAATTATTGTTGTCCGTTTGTCGTTCGGACGTTTCTTCTGAAGACGACGCCGACGATACGGGAATCAGAGGACGAGCGATACGCGACGATCTTCTTCTATTCACAAAAGATTTTGTCGTGAACGTTCGACCCGATGACGAACACTGTGCGTCGCGATACGAACACGACGGTTTGTTGTTGTTGTTGTATGTTATGTTGGTCGTGGTGGAAAATCGTGGTGTCTTTGGACACGTGTACGAAGACGCGAACAGCATTTTATTTTCTCTCTATTCTGTGCCGCCTCGTTCAATAACAAGGGATCGAATGACGATACGTTCGCAAGTGCAACGAGCGCACTCTTCTCTTTCACCCTTTTCCTAGCGTGTGTGTGTGTGTGTGCGTGTGTGCGTGCGAGCCCTCTTTTTGGAGGGGTGGTAATATACTACGGAGTTTGACGAAATGAGAGAGAGGTCAGAGGTGCCTCACGCTTCTGTCGGCAAGAATCTTCTTGCACTCAATCGTCAGCAAAAAAATTCAAAATCAAAAAAAAGCAAACAGAAAAAGCATCTTCTTCAGTTCTTCTTCTCAACACGCACATCTCTTTGAACCTTCACAATAACACGCATCAAACGATGACAGATTCACCAACAGCAAAAGGTGAAGGAGAAAAGCAGAAGCAAATTGCCGCGGCTGATGCGGCATACAAAGCCGGCATCGCGGCTATTCGTGCGAACGATTTGGAGTCAGCCATTCAGTTTCTCGGGTCGAGTTTGGAAATTCGAAACGAGATATTCGGCGAAGGAAGCATTGAAGTCGCGCCGACGTATTTGAAGTACGGATGCGT
>Ga0255772_10006538_pt1 | contig 10608 bp, 10 predicted proteins | sample 071ome_34_FD_179970 | JGI IMG/M metagenome (GOLD analysis project Ga0255772, IMG submission 179970) | Coastal salt marsh microbial communities from the Groves Creek Marsh, Skidaway Island, Georgia - 071411BT metaG (version 2) | ecosystem: Environmental > Aquatic > Marine > Intertidal zone >... | reverse complement strand
CGCGCCTCAATGAAAATCGGACCAACATCATGGCCTTGAACTACGGTTCAACGACTGTTCATCAGCCTGAACCGCACCTGCTCATCATTGTGCGCAAGTACATGGAACAGGAGGTACGCTTCTTCTTTAACAACAGTAATGAAGACCGCTACCTCGAAGAATGGGACATTACTGTTCCTGCCGATGGCGAAATCTACCAAACCCGCAATTGCGGCCAATTCAACCAAGACTAATCCACTTACTATGAAAAGAGCTTTATTAGCGCTTAGTGCAGCTTTAACTTTCGCTGCTTGTACTGCACCGGAACCGGCACCAGAAACAACCTCAACATGGGAAGACACTAAGCTTCCGGAGTGGGCGAAGGACGCGAACATTTATGAGGTCAACATCCGTCAATACACGCCGGAAGGAACGTTGAATGCCTTTAAGGAGCACCTTCCGCGCTTGGCCGAGATGAACGTGGATATCATTTGGTTCATGCCGGTACAGCCTATTGGTCAATTAAACAGAAAAGGCGCTTTAGGTTCATACTACAGTATTTCGGATTACACGGCTGTTAACCCAAACTTTGGTACTGTGGAAGATTTCAAAAAAGTGGTCGACCAAGCCCATGGCTTAGGCATGCATGTCATCCTAGATTGGGTCGCAAACCATACTGCTTTTGATCACGAGTGGGTAGAATCACATCCCGAATTTTACTCTACAGATTCCGAAGGCAACTATCCTATTGTCGCAATGGACAATGACGGAAACCTGACGGATTGGACGGATGTTGCCGACCTCAACTACGCAGCTCCTGGGATTAGAGAGGCAATGATAGATGAAATGAACTGGTGGGTTCAAAATACCAATATTGACGGTTTCAGATGTGATGTCGCAGGTTTTGTTCCTTATAGTTTCTGGAATGAAGCAATTCAAAAACTACGTTCAGAAAACGGTCCTCTTTTCATGCTCGCGGAGTGGGAGGATCCAGCATTAATTGATGCTGGATTCAACGCCGTTTACGGTTGGGAATTCCATCATATTATGAACGAGGTTGCCCAAGGGAATAAAACCGTTCAGGCAATTGCGGATTATGCAAAAAGATGCGACGAAGAATGGCCCGAATCAACAATGAAGATGTACTTCAATACTAACCACGACGAAAACACTTGGAACGGTACTGTTCAAGAACGCATGGGTGATTTCGGTAATGCCATGTATGTGCTGGCATCTATGATGCAGCGCAGCATCCCCTTAATATATTCTGGTCAAGAAGTAGGTTTGAATCACCGCTTCCCCTTTTTCAGTAAAGACACTATCGGACTGGATTGGGATACCCCTCATCCGCAAACGAACTTCTTCTCTGAAATGTTAGCATTAAAAAGCGAACATCAAGCATTGCACAATGCAGAATTAGGCTTTGAAATGGATCTAGATGTGGATACAGCGAGCAATAGCTTGCGTATTGTACGTGGAGAAGAGGGAGAATCCGATAGAGTCGTTGCCATCTTCGAATTTGGTAGTGCGGCTAGCCCTTTCATGAAACCTGATGATCTTGACCTTGTCGTTGATGTAAAAGGCGCAAAAGTGTGGGTGTCTAAACTGGACTAATTACTTTGTAACTTTAGCTGTTCAAAAACCACCGCATGTACAAGATCACAGGAAAGAACACCTTTGAAGTTGCGCCAGATGCCAACCCGGCTGAAGGGTTGCTCGACGGCACCTATTACAACCTAGACATCGAAAAGATGGACGGTCGTACTTGGCACATATTAAAGGACAACAAATCCTACTACGTGCAATGGGTAGAGCGCAGCGAAGACGGCAAGACGTTCACATTAAAGATTAACGGTCAATTGCTGGAGCTAAACGCACAGGACCACTATGACCTGCTCCTAGAGCAAATGGGCATGTCTGCGGCAAACACTGCGAAGGCTACCAAACTCAAGGCACCTATGCCAGGTAAAGTCCTAGACGTGATGGTGCAGCCCGGTCAAACCGTTGCCAAGGGTGAAGGTCTACTTATCCTGGAGGCTATGAAAATGGAGAACATGCTCAAGGCGGAGCAAGACGGAACCATAAAATCCGTGAACGTTTCGGTGGGTGATGCTGTTGAAAAGAATAACGTACTTATTGACTTTGAATAACATGAAAAAAACACTCCTACTATCAGCCCTAGGCGTTATCGCATTTAGCTGTAGCCAGCCAGCCGAAGCACCGGTAGAAAACCAAGAAGGCCACGACCACAACCACGAGAGCATGGCTCCGGAGGAAATGGACGAAGCTACAGGCCGCGTATTCTTCGCGAACCTTGAAAACGGCGACACCGTAACCAACCCTGTTTACGTAGAGTTCGGCGTAGAAGGCATGAAAGTGCGCCAAGCGGGCGAGATTGTGGAAGGCACAGGCCACCACCACCTATTGATCGGCAATGCGTTCCTCGCAAAAGGTGAAGTCGTTCCTGCGGATAGCGTAAATATCCACTACGGCGGCGGACAAACTTCAGATACAGTAACCCTTCCGATGGGAGAAGTTCGTTTGGGCATGCAATTCGCCAACGGCGTACACGCTTCTTACGGCCGCGACATGAGCGCCTCAATCAAGGTGTTTGTGAAGTAGTATGCGCCTTACCAACCGCCTTTCAATACTAATTTTCATTTGGGCCCTTCCTGTTTTGGTTTGGGCCCAATTTGATTACCACCATTCCGCCCATGTTTATCCAAAGGGCGCTGATGGCTTTCGTTCAGAATTTGTCTTTGGCGATGCCGGCAGCCATGGCGCTCTGGTTGCACAAATGTCGAAGTGGAATACCCAACTGAGCCTGAATAATTACGGGACCTTTGATATAGGGTTGTTTCCAAGTATCAACCCAACCGGACCGGAAATCACACCGCTATTTTCCGTGGGTCATAAATCCAGTATCATCGCGTTAGAGGCAGATCAAAATACCGCGTACGTGGGCATCCGCTATGCAGATTCTTTGGTGGTGGCAGATTCATTATTGGATGTCGCCGACCAATGGACGCCCACAAATATGGTCTTGGCTTGGGACTTGCAAGACAACAAAATTCTTTGGACAAAATCGCTCGACGCCCTTCAAGATTTTACCCTTTCAAGCTCGGGAGAATTGATTGTTTTGACCACTTATCCTGGCAGCTCTGCGCTATTGACTTTGGGTGCTCAAGGGGTCCAATTGGACTCAACATTCATTGATAATGCACTTTCGGGCCACCTCGACCTGGACCAAAACGACAACCGCTACATCAGCGGCCTAGCATCTGGGTACGATACCGTCAAGGTGGGGTCATTTTCCCATTATTCTGGAGGCTCCGGCCTAAATGTTTTTGCCCTAAAAGTGTCCCCAAACGGAGAGGGGCGGTGGTTCCAATCCTCCACGGATGTGAATTACGCCTTTCCCTTTATTCGTTGCGACGAATTGGGCCATGTATGGCTCACGGGTGAATTGTTTCTGCAGCAAATTTGGGGCAACTATACCTTAGCAGGATCGCAGTGGGTGTACGACTTTTTCTTGGTGAAAATGGACACTTCCGGCACTATTGAGGGCGCATGGGAGACCCCAAACACCACCTCCATTACCGGCGATTACAGATTGGCCAGCCGCCAACCCATTGCGCGTTCAGATTCTGGTGTGGTCTTAATGTTAACCAATCGCGGCGGGGTGCCCTTTAATGGAACCTTGCCCTTGGGCGGCACCACCAGCCCGCAAGATCGAGGCATTACCTTCTTAGAGTTTCAAGACGGCTATACACGTGGCATTACTTATGGAACGACGAGCAACAGCTACATCACTGCATCCGGCCTACAGCCCTCTTGGTCTAACACCGCGATGATATGGGGAGCAGGGCTCGCCTATTCCGATACTTTGCATTGCCATACCGCTGCCTACAGTCTTGATTCCATTTATACAGATGTTCTTGGGCTTATTCAACTGAGCTCTAATATCTCGGTTTACGAAAATCCCGATATCGCCAGAATTCTTTACCCTAACCCGACTTCTGGACAGATCCATGCTTCACCCGCTTGGGAAGAGAAAGAGCGTTGCGAGGTTAGAGATCTGAGAGGAAGACTATTGTACGAGGGACATCCGGAGAATTGGTCCGCAGAACATCTTCCTAAAGGCCTTTACATCCTCAAAGTTGGCGGTGAAGTTTACAGAATTGGGGTCAAGTAATACCGTTGGAACTCCTCTAGGCGTTATAGAGGTATGGAAGCATTTATCGCCGACCTCTTTATGTAGTGCGTCTACATCCTCCAGGTGATGGGCGGCGCACCGGGCGAATACGGCTACGGCTACTACCTCGCCAACATTCTTGTTTTTGTGCTACTACAACCGGGGCTCATCCCTCTGTTTTTCTTGCTTAGGAGAAGGGGGCGGAGGTTAAGAAAAAGACTATCTAATGGTATAGGCTAGGCCAATTCCCAACACCGAACGGCGTTGCCAGGCATCTATTTGGTCGATGTCGCGAAGTAATTGGACATGCCCGCTTAAAGAGAATGCCTCTTTGATCTTGTATAGGGCAATAATGTCCAAGCTGAGGTCGACCTCGTTCAAAGAACCTGCGTAGTTGTAGAAGACATCCGTTTTGGCGGTCACTGAGAATTCATCGGTGAATTCTTGCGCGAAGTTCAGGGTCACCTTTGCACCTGTCTCAAAGCGCCAAGTAGCACCCGTATCTACCCCGAAGGCCCCCTTTTCACGAAGCACTTCGTCCAATACCGTCGTGCTCTTTCCAGCCAGAGGAGAGATGAATACTTGGAAATTATCAGAGGAATTATTCCCTACACCGAGGGAGAATTGGCCGTAAATAGGCGCTCCGAAGTTGGAAATGGGAGTACCGCTCGTATCACCCTCTGCAAATCCTGGAGCGAATTGGGTACGTACGTTGAATTGGCCCGAAATGTTCCATTCGGTAATCTTAGGCGATCCCGTAACTGTCGTGGTAAACTCTAACTTATCCGCATTCTTCGTGAACGCGCCCGCTTGACGGCTGATTCCGTAGTTCCCTTCCAAAAGGTGTACGGTCGTAAGGTTGGGTCCTTTCTGGGTCCAATTCTCTCGCAACAACAGACCCACATTAGAGCTGTTCTCACCTCCCGCATTCCAGTTGTTCAAGTCGGTAAAAGCCCCTGAAGCGCTATAGATCGCTCTTCGGTGGTACCCATCAGGTATGGTGTCATTGTCTTGCCCTATCACTGTTAGGGGCAACAACAAAACGGCTAGGAATACTGTGCGCATTATTTACTCTTAAAAGCGTTGATAGCGTCTTTGGCTTCCTTGCTCAGGATCAGTTCACCGCTAATCGCAGCACGCTCCGCAAGCAGCTCGTCCCAATGCTTGGTACCTTCCCAAAAGACCTTCTTAAGCCCGCGCATAGCAGGCACGGATTTGGTCAATAATCGGCCCGCCAAGGCATCAATAGCCTCATCCATCGCTGATGCGTCTTCGAAAATATCATTGTACAAACCGCGCTGGAACGCCCACTCCGCAGAACGCCATTCTGTAGCATTGATGGCTAAATCCGACATGCCCGACAACCCAAGCTTGCGTTCACAAGCTGGACCCACGACAAACGGCCCTATACCTACGGCCAGCTCGCTAAGCTTTACCGCCGCGTGCTTGGTAGCGTAACAATAATCTACCGAAGAAGCGAGTCCTACACCACCACCAACAGCCTTTCCTTGAACGCGGCCGATAATGAGCTTCGGACACTTTCGCATGGCGTTGATCACGTTAGCGAAGCCACTGAAAAAGACCTTTCCAGTCTCCAAATCTTCGATGGCTATGAGCTCGTCAAAGCTGGCACCGGCACAAAAGGCGCGTTCGCCCGCACTCTTCACAAGGATGAGTTTCACCGCATCGTTTTCGCCCAATTCCGTGATGGTATTGGCCAATTTCGCGAGGACCTTGCCCGGCAAAGAATTGGACAATGGATGGAAAAATTCTACCGTCGCTAATCCGCGGTCGTCAATGGCAACATTCACACCGCCTTGGTTCACTGCTTCGTTCATAGGTTATAGTATTTGGGTATTGTGTTCTGCTGAATATTCAATTTTCACGAGCATACTGTGGTACGCCGCATACCACTGTTTTCCGTGGCTCTTGGCGACTTTATGACGGGCATTCACACGCCACTCGTTCACCGCCTCCATGCTCTGCCAATAGCTGATAAAGATGCTGCGGCCCTCCGCGTTTTTCACGCTCTCATACCCCACATATCCTGGAACGTCCCCAACCAAGTGTAGGGTCTCTTCGTCCAATTCCGCATAGCCCTCCCTATCGTCTGACGGCAGGTAACTGAATATGTTGGCGTACTGTGCGCCAGGGAACCGCTCGAAATTCATCACCTCTGGTCTAGTTTCTTCACCATGGTCAAGATGGTCGCCACGGCAACTACCTCATCGGTATCGTCGTAGACTTCCACGTAGTATTTCACGATGCCCTTAGCCACATCGTCCTCACTGCGTTTTTCTTGATCTATCTTTTCTTTTACGGTCAATTTTACCCCGATGGTTGCCCCTGGGTAAACAGGCTTGGTGAATCGGCATTCGTCGATTCCGTAGTTCAACAACACCGGACCTTTCTTCGCCTCAACAAACAACCCTGCCGCCTTGCTTAAGATGAAATATCCGTGCGCCACTCGGCCCTCGAAGATGGTTCCCTCAAGCGAAGTCGCGTCCATGTGTGCGTAGAAGTTATCGCCACTCACATTGGCGAAGTTGGTGATATCCGTTTCCGTAACAGTATGTTTGGCTGTGTACACCGTTGCGCCCACTTCCAATTCCTCAAAGTGCTGACGGAAGACATGTGGCATAGCCTCAGGGCGCGATGCGCCGGGCTGGTACTGCTGCGTAATAGCTGTGATATCGTCCGGGTGGCCTTGGATGGCCGTGCGGTGCAAATAGTGCAAGATGCCGCGCTTTCCACCCATCTCTTCACCACCGCCGGCACGACCTGGACCGCCGTGTTTCATTAGTGGCATCGGCGAACCGTGACCGGTACTTTCCTTCGCCATCTTCTCATTGATGATGTGTATACGTCCGTTGTATGCGGCCGCTTCGGAAGTAAATGCAACAATATCAGAGGTGTTCTTACTCACAAATGATGTCACCAAAGAACCGCGTCCCATAGCGGTCAGCTGGACCGCCTCGTCAATGGTTTTATACGGCATCAAGGTGCTCACAGGGCCGAACGGCTCCACATCGTGGACCTTGGTCTTGGCAAATGGATCGCTGTTTACAAACAGTTTTGGCGTGTAGAACGCACCTGCATTTGTAGCGCCTACAAGATCAAGGTCTGGATTAAAGACCAATTCCTGCTCGGCCATCAGCTTGTTCATCTCCGCCTCTACACGACCGATCTGGTCGTGCGTTGCTAAAGCACCCATACGCACACCCTCGGCTTGAGGATCACCAATGACGGTCTTTTGCAAGCGTGCAATGACCGCCTCCTGAACCGAAGGCAACAAATGTTCTGGCACCATGGCTCGGCGAATGGCGGTACATTTCTGTCCGGCTTTCACCGTCATTTCGTTGGCCAATTCACGTACAAATAGCGCAAATTCCGGATCTTCTGGACGAACATCTGGACCCAGCACTGCAGCATTCAAACTATCTGCTTCTAGGTTGAACGGCACCGAGCGCTCGTTCAAATGAGGCAAGCCGCGCAACACCTGACCCGTAGCTGCAGAACCCGTGAAGGTTACGATGTCTTGAAAATCAACGTGGTCAAGAATGCCGCGTCCTTTACCGCTCACCAACTGCAGGGCACCTTCTGGTAAAATCCCACTGTCGATGATGGCCTTAACCATCGCTTCGGTGAGGTAGGAAGTGTATTCCGACGGCTTCACTACAGCAGGAACACCCGCCATTAAGTTGACCGCTATTTTCTCGAGCATCCCCCAAATAGGGAAGTTAAAAGCATTGATATGGACCGCTACCCCAGGTTTTGGGACCATAATGTGGTGGCCAATAAACGTACCCTCTTTCGACAATCGGGCAAGGTCGCCATCAACGTAGTAGGGCAGGTCCGGGAATTGGCGTCTGAGGGAAGCGTTGGCGAATAAGTTGCCTATTCCTCCTTCAATATCAATCCAGCTGTCCACCTTCGTGGCTCCAGTGGCCCAGCTCACGTCATAGAATTGGCGTTTGATAGACGTCAAATGCAATGCCAGTGCTTTGAGCATGCGTCCGCGCTCTTGGAAGGTCATCTTGCGCAAAGCAGGACCTCCGACATTTCGTGCGTAGTCTAAAATAGCCTTGTAATCCAATCCTTCTGAGCTCACCGTGGCAAATTCTGCCCCCGTGATCGCATGGCGCGCCGTGTATTCCGTGCCGCTGCCTGCCTCCCAGTTTCCAAGGATGTAATTCTTAACTGTGTTCATCTATTTGTGTGTTTGATAGGTTCCTGTATGTTCTGGTCTATTGGGTTCCAATTCCTTGAGCGGCTCCACCTCTTTCAAGGTATCCTGACATTGCTTCGGAAGCTCCATGTACAATTTCGTTCCTTCCGTCTTCCATTCCAGCATCTCATCGGTGACCTGCTTGACCACTTTGCCGGGGTTGCCTACAAAAATGCTCCTTGGCGGAACGACTGTATTCTGCGGGACAAAAGCCAATGCGCCCACGATAGAGCCATCACCCACCTCAACATTGTCCATGACCACGGCATTCATCCCGATGAGTACATTCTCACCCAGCGTCCCGCCATGAATGATGGCACCGTGACCTACATGCGCCATCTTCTTGAGGCGCGTCTCTGTTTTTGGAAACATATGTACGGTACAATTCTCTTGTACATTCACGCCCTCTTCGAGCACAATCCTACCCCAGTCGCCACGGAGCACTGCCCCAGGCCCGATGTAACAATGCGGCCCAACAATCACGTCTCCCGTCACATTTGCTTGGGGGTGTACGAAGGCCGTAGGATGTACCACGGGAATGAAATCAAGGAATTGGTAAATAGCCATCTTATGCGCGTTCTAAAATGGTAGCATAACCCTGGCCAACGCCTATACACATGCTCACCAAGGCATATTTCTTACCGGTCTCCTGCAACTCTAGGGCTGCAGAATGAAGGATGCGACCGCCTGTCACCCCCAGTGGGTGGCCCAATGCAATGGCACCCCCGTTCGGGTTGATACGCTTGTCGTTATCCGCCAAACCGAGCTCACGCGTACAGGCCAAAACCTGTGCTGCAAAGGCCTCATTAAGCTCAATGATATCAATATCGTCCAAAGTCAGACCCGCTTTATCCAATGCCTTCTTCGACGCCTCCACGGGGCCAATGCCCATGATCCGTGGCTCCACACCAGCCACTGCTGAGCTCACCACTCGTGCCAAAGGCTTGAGGTTGTGCTTCTCCACCGCTTCTCCACTAGCCATCAATAGCGCTACAGCACCGTCGTTCAAACCAGAGCTGTTTCCCGCGGTTACCGAGCCGTCTTTTTTGAACGCTGCACGTAATCCGCTCAACGCTTCTAAAGTGGTGCCTGGTTTCATGAATTCATCCTCAACGAAAACGATGGGGTCTTTTTTACGCTGTGGAATCTCCACGGCAAATTTCTCTAGACGGAACCTTCCACGCTCCTGCGCTCGCGCAGCTTTTTGCTGCGACCAGAAAGCAAAAGCATCTTGGTCTTCTCGGCTGATGCCGAATTGTTCCACAAGGTTCTCTGCGGTCTCGCCCATGGCGTGGGTGCCGTACAACTCCTTCATTTTTGGATTCACAAAACGCCATCCAAAAGAGGTATCATACATTTTACTTCCAGTATCGAAAGCGCTTTCGCTCTTGCTGATCACATACGGCCCGCGGCTCATATTTTCTACACCTCCAGCGATGAATAGGTCACCATCTCCAGCCATGATGGCGCGATGGGCATGGATGGCTGCGCTCATTCCTGAGGCACACAAGCGGTTGACGGTTTCGCCAGGAACGCTCCACGGAAGCCCGGCTAATAGGGCTGCCATACGGGCCACGTTTCGGTTGTCCTCTCCGGCCTGGTTCGCACACCCGAGAATAACATCATCAATAGCCGCCGGGTCCAAATCAGGATTCTTCTCCATGAGTTTAGCGATGGTCATGGCCGCCAAATCATCGGTGCGTACTGCAGCAAGCGTGCCTTTAAATTTTCCAATAGGCGTACGGACGCCGTCTACGATATAGGTCTGTTTCATAGGTTCCATTCATTGCCCGTTCTATATACCGTGCCTTTGAAAAAAGCCACGCGGACATCGTCTTTAAAAATATCAATTTGGTACAAACCCGTCCGGCGAGTTTCGTTGAGCAGGGTAGCGCGAGCTTCGAGAGTATCGCCCGATTGGACCGGCTTCAAGTGATGAATGGCCGTTTCCAAGCTCACACTCTGGTTTCCTCCTCCATTCGAGGCAAAGGCCAGCGCTGAATCTGCCAAGCTATAGCTAATCCCGCCGTGGGCAATGCCAAATCCATTGGTCATCTCCTCACGAACAGTCATGCGCAAGGTGGCCGATCCCGCTTCGGCAGCAATGACCTCAATACCCAGCCATTTGCTGAACGCATCGTGGTCCATCATGTGCTGAACTATTTGTTGGGCCGTACTCATTTTAAGTGTCCGATTCCGTTTTGTC
>Ga0255772_10006526_pt1 | contig 10624 bp, 10 predicted proteins | sample 071ome_34_FD_179970 | JGI IMG/M metagenome (GOLD analysis project Ga0255772, IMG submission 179970) | Coastal salt marsh microbial communities from the Groves Creek Marsh, Skidaway Island, Georgia - 071411BT metaG (version 2) | ecosystem: Environmental > Aquatic > Marine > Intertidal zone >... | reverse complement strand
CTCATTATTTGATATTCTTTATCAGTAAGGGTTTGCGCTGGCGCTACAGTAATTGAGTCTCCAGTGTGGATACCCATTGGATCAAAGTTTTCAATTGAGCAAATAATTATGCAATTATCTTTTTTGTCTCTGACTACTTCCATCTCAAACTCTTTCCATCCAAGAATTGACTCTTCAATAAGTAATTCATTAGTTGGAGACAAGTCCAGACCTCTTTCACAAATTTGTAAAAATTCTTCGCGGTTATATGCAATTCCTCCGCCACTTCCCCCCATGGTAAAGGAGGGACGAATAATTGTTGGAAATCCAACTTTTTCTTGGATCTCAATTGCTTGCTCCATGTTGTGAGCTACCTCTGACATAGGCATTTCTAGACCTATCTTAATCATAGCCTGTCTAAACAAATCTCTATCTTCAGCTTTATCAATTGCTTCTTTATTGGCCCCTATCATTTCAACATTATGTTTTTTTAAAACTCCATGTCTATCCAGATCTAATGCGCAATTCAGGGCCGTTTGTCCACCCATGGTTGGCAGAAGCGCATCTGGCTTTTCTTTTTCGATTATTTTTTCTAGAGTACGCCACTCAATTGGCTCAATATAGGTATTATCTGCCATTTGTGGATCGGTCATAATTGTTGCAGGGTTTGAATTAACAAGAATTACTCTATAACCCTCTTCTCTAAGAGCTTTACAAGATTGAGCGCCAGAATAATCAAACTCACAAGCCTGACCTATAACTATTGGTCCGGCGCCAATAATTAAGATACTTTTGATATCATTTCTTTTAGGCATTTATTTTTTTAAAAATCAGATGATGAGTTTACACCCTTACCGTCATTGATTTCATTCTGGCGCTTCTGTCGATATGCCGATCTCATAGTTATATATGGATCGAATGAGCGGTTAATAAGATCAGTAGCTGGAAGTAATTCAACACGCTTATCAATAGTTTTTAATGAAGTTGCAGCAAGCTCCTCAGTGCCATCTAGATTATTGATAACATTCAAATCAGAACTAAGGTCTATGTATAAGCCTGCAGTATCTCGAAGGCTAGATGGGCCCAGAATTGGTAAAACAATATAAGGCCCCTCAGGAACTCCCCAATATCCCAATGTTTGTCCAAAATCTTCATTGGTTTTAGACAAACCGATTTCTGATGCAACATCAAAGACTCCTAAAATACCTACAGTTGTATTAACCAGAAGTCTACCTAGGGTTTCTGTACCCTCGGCTAGCTTAAATTGAAGGATTTGGTTGGCAAGTGTTTTTATATCAGAAAGATTAGAAAAGAAGTTGCTAACGCCGCTCTGGATTTCTGTGGGTATATTATCGCGATATGAGACAGCTACAGGCTCCATGATATTCTTATCAAGAACCTGATTGAATTCAAAAATTGGACGATTTATTGTTTCTTCAAGAGGGTCATTTTCATTAAGGAAAATATCAATTGGGCCAATTGCAGATTTGGCGTTGCAAGACAATAAACCAAGGAAAAAATAAATAATTATTGCTTTTAATTTCATGACATATATTTTATAAAATTTTCAAATAAATGGCCAGCATCATGTGGTCCTGGTGAAGCCTCAGGATGGCCCTGAAAACTAAATGCTCTTTTGTTTTTAATTTTTATTCCCTGTATTGAGTTATCAAACAATGATCGATGAGTAATATCGATAACATTAGGAAGGTTCTGATCTGAAACAGCAAAGCCATGATTCTGAGAAGTGATCATTACACTCGAAGTCTCCAGGTCTTGCACCGGATGATTAGCCCCATGGTGACCAAATTTCATTTTCTCAGTCCTAGCGCCAGATGCAAGCGCAAGAATTTGATGACCAAGACAAATGCCAAAAATAGGTACATCTCTGTTTAGAAGTTCTTTGACATTTTCTATAGCATAAGTACATGGCTCTGGATCACCAGGGCCATTTGATAAAAAGACGCCATCCGGTTTCATAGAAAAAACTTTCTCTGCTGGAGTCATAGCATTAACAACGGTTAACTTACATCCTCTATCAACAAGCATTCTTAGAATATTTTTCTTAACCCCGTAATCATAAACTACTACATGATGTTTTTTTTCTAGATTTAAGAATTCCCCCTTATCAAGGTCATATGAACCCTCATTAAAAGTGTATTTTTTTTGAGTAGAAACAACCTGAGCTAGATCTATATTTTTTAGGCCTTCAAAATCTTTCGCCATTTCAATGGCTTTTTCTTCATCAATATTCTTTCCAGAGGAAATACAGCCCTGCATTGAGCCATTAATTCTAAGATGTCTAGTGAGCGCTCTAGTATCAATATCTGAGATACCAATAGTTTTTGATTTTTTTAAATATGAGTTCAGGGAATTTTCACTCCTCCAGCTACTAGGAAGGGCTGTCTCATCTCTGATAATTAATCCTGATAAATGAAGCTTGTCTGACTCTTCATCTATGGCATTACATCCAGTATTTCCGACATGGGGATAGGTCAGAACGACTATTTGATTCTTATAGGAGGGGTCAGTTAATATTTCTTGGTAACCAGTCATGGAAGTGTTAAACACAACCTCGCCTACAGAGTTACCTATAGCGCCAATAGAATTGCCATGAAACACAGTTCCATCTTCTAAGGCTAGAAGGGCAGTTCTCGACACATTTACTCCATGAAATATTTGTTATATTTTACCATATCAAACCTATTTGATATTTTGAAAATTGATTCAAAAAATGCTGTTTATAGTAGTCTTAAAAAAATATAATTAATTTATGAAAATAACGATAAATGGCATTGAAAAGAAATTTACCTCCAGCTTAACTTTAGACACATTATTAATTGAACTTGGCCATGCTAACAAAAAAGTTGCTGTAGAAGTAAATGAGGAAATCGTTCCTAGATCTCAACTAAGAAATAAGCTGGTTGTTGATGGTGACAAAATTGAAATAATTAATGCAGTCGGAGGAGGTTAGTTTTTTTTATTACCTGAGATTAAACACCAGCCATTTTTTTTTCTAACCTCAATAATATTAAGATCTCTTTCATAATGATTTTTGATGCTCTGTAATTGATTTTCCATAATTCCAGACATTACAATCTGAGCGCTATCATTAGTCAAATTCAGAAATGTTTTCTTCAAATCTTTTAGTGGGTTAGCAAGAATATTTGCAATCAAAAAATCTACTTTAGCTTCAGTAAAAACCTCTGGGATCCCAATTTGTATCTTGTTAGAAACATTGTTTACTTTGGAATTCTCTTCAGTGGCAATGAGTGCCTGAGGATCAATATCTATCGCTATAACTTTAGTAGCTCCAAGTAATAAAGAAGCAACCCCTAGAATTCCACTTCCACAACCATAATCCAAAACAGAGAGTTTCTTTGGAGGGTTTTCGTCTAAGAACTCTAAACATAGATGTGTTGTTTCATGTGATCCAGATCCAAAAGCCATCCCGGGATCCATCTTTATTTGAATACTTTCTGGAATTTCTAGATCTTCACTCCATGAAGGAACAACCCAAATTTTTTTTCCAAAATTTATAGGTTTAAAGCTTTCTTGATATTTCTCAATCCAATTTTGATTTTCAAGTTTTGTGATAGTAAGATTTGAATAAGAAATTCCCTCTAGAAAAGAGTCAATAATTTCCTTTGAAATTGTTTCTTCAAATAATGCGCTTAATTCTATAACATGCCAAAGTGGAGTCTCGCCAACCTTGGGCTCATAAATTGGATTAATGCCACTTTCATCAACCATTGAAATTGATATAGCCTCATTTGCGATTAATATTTCCTCAATGATGATTACATCATTTCTATTACAAATAAGATTTACTTTGCACCAGCTCAAAAGATTGAACTAATTGATAAGCTGTTCAACAGACTCCAAGGCTTTATCTAAATTAGAAATATTATTTCCACCACCCTGTGCCATGTCAGGCCTTCCTCCGCCTTTTCCATCAATTTGGAGAGCAACATGTTTTAGAATTTCACCCGCATGATATTGATCAGTTAGATTTTTAGTGACACCAGAAACAAGTGAGATTTTATTGTCTTTCACAAGCGCAAGAATTACCACAGCCTTGGAAAGCTTATCTTTCATCTTATCCAAAATATCTCTCAAATCTTTGGTTTCAACACCTTCAATTTTCTCAGATAGTAGCTTAATTCCATTTATTTCCTTAACTTTGTTTATTAAGTCATCTGATTGATTGACAGCAAGTTGTTTCTGAAAAATAGAAATTTGCTTTTCGAGCTTCTTTTGCTGATCCAAAATTTGTAATATTTTATCAACAACTTTAGTAGGTTCTGATTTAACCAAATTAGATATATGATTAATTTGATTTTCTTTGTTTTTATCAAATTGGTAAGCAGTAAAACCTGTGATAGCCTCAATTCTTCTGACTCCTGAAGCAATACCAGTTTCATTGGTAATTTTAAATAAACCAATATCCCCAAGTCTATCGACATGTGTTCCACCACATAGCTCCACAGAAAAATCACCTTTGCCCATAGTCAGCACTCTAACTGTCTCGCCATACTTTTCTCCAAATAACGCCATAGCGCCTAATTTTTTGGCATGATCTAGATCAGTTACCTGGGAATGCACTTCTGTATTACCCAATATTTTTCTATTAACCATAGACTCAATTTCATTAATCTCATTGGCAGTTAGTGGCTCATCATGGGAGAAATCAAATCTAAGTCTATCTGAATCTACTAATGAGCCTTTTTGGGATACTGTTTCGCCAAGAACTTTCCTTAAGGCCGCATGAAGCAAATGAGTTGCAGAGTGGTTTCTAGCTATTTTTTTTCTTTTAGATACATCAACTTTGGCATTAGCAGAATCATCTATACTAATAGAACCTGAGATAACCCTTCCATGATGTTCATAAGCGCCTGAAACTTGCTTCTGAGTATCTATAACCTCAAAAATTCCGTCATTAAAAATAAGCTGCCCGGAATCTCCAATTTGGCCTCCAGATTCACCATAAAATGGAGTATTTTCTATAAAAATTATCGCATCATCTCCTGCAGTGAGCTCCTTAACTTGCGAGCCATTTTTTATAATTGCTGTAATTGAACTATTGCTTTCTAACTGGTCATAGCCTACAAAGTTTGATTCAAAATCAATTGAAAGAGTTTTTTGAGTTGCAAAATCCCCTGAAACCCTAGCCCTATGTCTTTGCTTCTCCATCTCCAAGTCAAAACCTTCCATGTCAAGACTAAGTCCCCTCTCTCTGGCAACATCCGCAGTCAGATCAACAGGAAAACCAAAAGTGTCATAAAGTTTAAACACAGTCTTTCCCTCAATCACGGTACTTGAGAGCTTGGAGATGCTTTCCTCTAAGATACTCATGCCCTGATCTAGAGTTTCAAGAAACCTATCCTCTTCTCTTTTGAGGGTCTTTTCAACATTGGCAAGATTTTTCTTAAGCTCGGGATAAATTTCATTCATTTGAAGGGCAAGAATTGGAGCAAGGCGATAGAAAAATACCTTGTTAATGCCAATCTTATGCCCATGTCTGATAGCCCTTCGAATAATTCTTCTTAAAACATAGCCTCTTCCTTCGTTTGATGGAAGAACACCATCGGTAATCATAAAAGCTGTAGAACGAATATGGTCTGCAATCACTCTAACCGATGGATCTGTTTGATCAATATTCAACGTAGAATCTGATAACTTAACAATTTCTTTGGTTAATTCTTGAAATCCGTCAGTATCATAGTTGTTGTTAACATGTTGAAGCACTGCCGCTAATCTTTCAAGGCCCATTCCAGTATCAACACATGGCGCATCTAGAGGCTTAAGATAGCCATCATCTTGTTTGTCAAATTGTGTAAATACCAAGTTCCATATTTCGATGTAACGATCGCCGTCTTCATCAGCATGCCCGGGAGGACCACCAGGTATCGATTCTCCATGATCATAGAAAATCTCACTACATGGGCCGCAGGGCCCTGTATCGCCCATCTGCCAAAAATTATCCTTGGCTCCACATCTTGAGATTCTGTTTTTTGGGAAGCCAATATCATTGACCCAGATATCTTCTGCCTCATCATCATCCTCAAAAACGCTAACCCATAATTTCTCTGGAGGTAACTTTATTTCTTCTGTAAGGAACTCCCAGGCAAATCTAATCGCTTCCTTTTTGAAATAATCGCCAAAGGAAAAATTACCAAGCATTTCAAAGAAAGTATGGTGTCTGGCTGTATATCCAACGTTTTCTAAATCATTATGCTTGCCCCCAGCACGTACACATCTCTGACATGAGGCGGCTCGGGTGTATGGTCTTTTCTCGGCACCACTGAATACATCCTTGAAAGGCACCATTCCAGAATTAGTAAACAATAATGTTTTGTCATTGTGAGGAATAAGACTTGAACTATGCTCAATTGCGTGATTTTGTTTAGCGAAATAATCAAGAAATTTTTTTCTAATTTCAGCAGTTTTCATTAGCTCACAGGTTGACCAAAATCGACATTATATAATACCTCAACCAAATATTGATGATGTATCTCCAGCGCCATATCTAACAATTTCATAAGGAGTTCTAGTAAAGTCGATAACAGTTGTTGGAGTGGGCAAACAAAAACCTGAATCTATCACAATATCTATTTTATTTTGGAGTTTGTCTATTACATCCTTCGTGTCAATAAATTCAACTTCATCAATAATCAATGATACGCACATAAATGGCTCGCCCAATTCTTCAATCAAATCATGCACCAATGGTTTATCAGGGATTCTTACACCGATAGTTTTTTTCTTGGGATGAACTAATCTATTAGGAACTTCTCTAGTCGCTTCAAAGATAAAAGTAAATTTACCGGGAAGTGTTCTTTTGAGAAAACGAAATGCGTCATTATCTATTTTTGCAAATTCACCAATTTGACTTAACGAGTTAAGCATTAAAGTAAAATCATGCCTTTTTGATAAACTTCGAATTCCTCTTATTTTTTCAACGCCAGATTTATTTTCTAAACCAGATCCAATTGAGAATCCAGAATCTGTTGGAAAAACAAATATAGCGCCAGATTTTATCTTTCCAGCAACATACTTAATTAATCTAGATTGCGGGTTATCAGGATGGACGTTTATAACTTCTGTTTTCATAAAAGATAGTTCATGACTGATTTTCTACCAAAATCATATTCAGGTGTGTCTCCTAACTGAATAGCCTGATTTGGCCAGCCATGATAATCTGAGCCTGATGAATAAAGCAGTTCATTCTCATCTGCAATCGTCTTTGCAATTTGTATATCCTCATAACTCGAAAAAGAATTAACAATTTCTATACCATCCAAACCTAATACCTTAAGATTAGTAACAAGTTTTTTTAACTTTGTTATAGTCATTTTGTATCTCAGTGGATGGGCTAAAATTGCCAATCCATCTGCCTTATGTATCCAATTAATAACTTCTTCTGATGAGGCCCACTCTCCCTTGACTGAGCCAGGTTTTTTTCCTGTCATATATCTCTTAAAAACTGAAGACATATTGGTACAAATCTTTTCTTGAATTAACATTTGTGCGAAGTGTGTCCTTGTAATATATTTTGTCTTGCTGATTGCACTTGCCTTTTCATATGCTCTTTCGATCCCAGCTTCAAATAAACCTTCGCTAATTTTTTTAGCTCTATCAATTCTATATTTATTATTTTTTTTGAGCCCTTCTTTTAAAGTTCTTTCTTCAGGATTTATACCCAAGCCAACTATATGAATAGATTGGGAATTAAATTTCGCAGATACTTCAACCCCATTGATAAAACCCAAATCCAAAAGTTTCGCATACTTTGAGGCTTCAGATAAACCTGCAATGGAGTCATGATCGGTTAAAGATAAAAATTCGCATTTAGCATTTACTGCTTTTTCTACAATTTCTTTGGGGGATAATACACCATCAGAATAATATGAATGAGTATGGAGGTCTATTTTCATAATTCATTATGATATATGTTCTAGTATTTTTTTTGAATTGATTAAGATATAACTATGTGCGGAATTGTCGGTGGAATCTGTAAAGATAACATTACTCCATTCTTGATTAAAGGCCTTAAACATCTTGAGTATAGGGGATATGATTCAGCAGGTTTAGTTTTAAACTCTGAAAATCAATTGAAACGTTTTCGTGCTCAAGGTAAGGTCTCTAACCTAGAGCAAAAAATTGCTCAATCGGAAATTTTACTCAAAGGAAATATTGGAATTGCCCACACTAGGTGGGCAACGCATGGCATTCCTTCTGAGAAGAATGCCCATCCACATATTTGTAATAACGCTATTGCTGTTGTTCAGAATGGAATCATCGAAAACTTTCAACCTTTGAAAGAGGGTCAATTAAAACAAGGCTATATATTTACTTCTGATACTGATACAGAAGTAATTGCTCACTGCATTTTTGAAGACCTTAAGACCTCAAGTAGTCTTTTGAAAGCTACTCAAAAATCAATTGATAAATTTAAAGGATCATTTGCTATCGCAGTAATTTCAAAAGAAAACCCCAATCAGATAATTATTGCAAAAAAATCAGCTCCAATGGTTATTGGGCTCAGTGAGAAAGGTATTTTTTTTGCTTCCGATCAAATAGCATTATTAGAGCTAACTTCAAAATTCATTTTTCTTCAGGATGGAGATGTTGCAGAGATAAATGGCAATGAATTAAAAATCTTTGATGGAAATAGCAAATTAGTCAAACGCAATAAAGTTATTACTAAGCTCAAGCCTGGGCAAATTGATAAAGGTAATTATCCCCACTTTATGCTTAAAGAAATTTTCGAGCAACCTCAGTCCATAAGAGATACTCTGGAATCCAGAATCTCGCATGAAGAAGTTTATGTCGAATCTTTTGGACATAATGCTAAAAAGGTCTTTTCTGAAATTGAGCATGTAAAAATTATTGCTTGTGGTACAAGTTATAATGCTGGCTTAGTAGCAAAATTTTGGCTAGAAGATATTGCTAGGGTTTCTTGTTCTGTTGAAATAGCTAGTGAATATCGATATAGAAATTCAATTACTCCAAAAAATACACTTTTTGTTACTGTCTCGCAAAGTGGAGAGACAGCTGATACGCTCGAAGCGCTAAAAAATGCCAAACAACAAAATCCAAATTCCTACACATTGACTATCTGCAACTCTTCAGAATCAAGCCTCACAAGAGAGTCGGAAATAGTTTTTTTAACTCATGCTGGTCCCGAAATCGGAGTAGCATCTACTAAAGCCTTCACTACTCAACTAGTTTCGTTGGCTTTGATGACTGTCTCTATCGGAAAAATTAAAAAAACAATTGATATTGATCAAGAAAAGTTTATTGCAAATGGTCTTAATAGACTCCCAGGACTAATTGAAGATGCGCTTAAACATGAACAAAATATCAAAGTTATTGCTAAAGAATTCGACGATAAATTTAACGCTCTATTTCTTGGAAGGGGGACAATGCACGCTATTGCAATGGAAGGAGCACTAAAACTTAAAGAAATTAGTTATATTCATGCTGAGGCTTTTCCAGCCGGTGAATTAAAGCATGGGCCAATTGCACTTATAGACAAAAATACGCCAGTGATTGTTGTTGCTCCAAAAGACGAGTTATTAGATAAATTAAATTCTAATCTTCAGGAGGTTAAATCTAGGGGTTCTTTAATGTATGTATTTAAGGACGAGTTAGCAGATATATCTCTTGAAGATAATATGAAAATAATTCCAATTACAAAAGGATTGGGAAGAATAACCGGACCAATAATATTCGCAATACCTTTGCAATTGTTAAGTTACCATGTTGCTCTTTTAAAGGGATGCGATATTGACCAACCAAGAAATTTAGCAAAATCAGTTACTGTGGAATAGTTATAAAGTTATATAACTTCATATTGGTTAAAAAATAATGAACTACGATACTGAAATTAACAACCTACTTGATTTATTTATCAATGAAGATTCATACTTTCCAATGTTTCAAAGATTGGGTTTTAACATCTCGCAAGTCAATTCTTCTTTTAAAGGAAAATTTGAAAATGCTGTTCTATTTCACCCCAATGAAATTAATCCTAGACCTTCAGAATCCGAACAAAGAATTAATAAAGAACTTCGTATTGAACTAGTAAATCTTATAAGACTATCTCTTAAAGAATTTAATCAGCACACTTATAGTGCCATCTATAAACTATTTCAGAGTGTTGACCAAATGAGAGACACTATAAGAATTTCTGAAAGTGCTTCTCAACAAGTCCAATTTGAATCACTCATTAAAGAAGTTGAAGATAAAGTAGATAAATTTACCAATGATTACTTAATCATTACAAACAATTAAATCACTTTTTTGTCGAGCAAAAAATTTCTAATCTCAAAAAAAATCAGAAATGTTTAGTATGTTAAAAATAAATATTCATAAATAATTGTTTTTTAATCAATTAAATTAATTTTTTTTTCTTTACAATTTGTATAAAAAGAGTATATTTCAAAATTAACCAATGAAGAATCTTTGGTGAATTTTATTGATTTTGTGGAGACAAAAATGAGCATAGATGATTATGATTTTGATGAGTTTGAAGATGATGATGAGAAAGATTATGATTATGATGATGATGATGACGAAGATTGGTATTAATTAATCACCAAACAAGGACCCTAAATTCTCTAAATTTAGGGTCCAAAGA
>Ga0255772_10006508_pt1 | contig 10650 bp, 5 predicted proteins | sample 071ome_34_FD_179970 | JGI IMG/M metagenome (GOLD analysis project Ga0255772, IMG submission 179970) | Coastal salt marsh microbial communities from the Groves Creek Marsh, Skidaway Island, Georgia - 071411BT metaG (version 2) | ecosystem: Environmental > Aquatic > Marine > Intertidal zone > Salt... | reverse complement strand
TCGATTTGGTGGGGTTCAAGGTTGGCAGTTACAACTTCCAGAACATTCATAAACTCTTGAACAGTTTCGCACTCAACCATTTTCTCATTGCCTTCATCGCTGATCAGGAGGAAGGAGCGAGTACAAACATCAATAACAATGCCGAGGACAGATTCTTGTGCGGTTCCCATTGGGTGTTCCGTTGATTACCTGAGTATTATAGAACACCTGGGGTCTGGTGTCAAGGGGTTTCTTCAGTTTCTTCCAGGGCAGTCAGTGCCTCAATCGCCCCTTGGACCTTAATGAACTGCTCTTTCTTCATTGAAAAGATTTGTTCCAGGTCAATCAAATCTTTTTTAAGATTTTCTGCTTGACTCTTAAGTTCCTCAAGCATTTCCTTCGATTTCATTAAAATTACCTTGAAAGTTACTATTATAAAATAAATACTCAAAAAAGTCAAAATGGCTCAAAAGATATACAAAAGAGTCGGTATAAGAAGAGACAACAATTTCTCCGACTTATCTGATACTACACAGTCATTAAACAATATTCTAGATGGATTGGTTAGTGATGCGACATCAACGTTCGTATCAGAAGACTTAGATGCCATAAGAAATATATTCTCATACGATTTATCACCAGATGGTTATCGTGGAATTGTAGGAAGTAGAGTTCAAGTTACGGACAACAATGGTGTATCTATTGATTTTTTTCCAAGAATTACATATCAGAATCGTTTAGATAGATTTGCTGCCTTTTCTGGAGAACCTAGAATCAATGGTGGTGGAGGACTTACAGCAAGATATTATAATCAAAACCAAGTCAATGAAAATACATTCGAAGTTTTCTCTGGCACACCAATCAATGAGGATAATTATTGGGAGGCAGGAAACTTCTCCTATAGTGGAAAGATTACACCAGAATCTGTCAACGTAAATGGTGGTGTTGAATGGACTGGTTACTTTATTCCCACAACAACTGGTGCTCATACATTCTATGTTTCTACAACAGCATTAACTAGTTTTGAGTTTGAAACACAAGGTTATACATCTGGTATTGGAACTTATACTGAACATACAAGAGTTGGTCTGACATCAACATTGTCGGCAACCGGAACCAGTGGAGATGATTTCATTACACTCTCAACACCTTCTGATACAAATTACATTGGCATTGGTCAAAGTGTAACTGCTTCTGGTATTCCTGCAGAAACTGAAATTGAAAATTATAATAGAAGCACTGGAGTAATTACTCTTTCTGCAAATTTAACAGGAAATGTAAGTGGAAACGTTGTCTTTTCAAAAGCAATTGGTCAGTCAACACAATCAAACTGGACAAGTTATGTTCTTGAAGCACAAAGACCTTATCATATTAGATGCAGATACTACATTCCACAATCAATTGATGCGATTGGTGTTGATAGAAATATTGATTTTAATATTTTGTATCCAACAAATGCTACAACATCTAATTTAAGATACAATTATCTTTATGCTTCAGATTATGATTTTAGTGATGCTGCCAAAGGAGAGTTTCCACTATTTCTAGATAACTCAATTCTATCTGGTGGTGGTTTAGTTGGTGGAGCATCCACATCAGAGGACTATGTAAAAGTTAAGTCTACAAAAAAGGTAGACATCAAATACACTCCCAAAACTTCTTATGCTGGTATTGAGAAAGCATCAATAACGGGAACCCTTACAAACAACACAACAGTTATTGATGTATCTGATACAAGTGGAATTGAAGTTGGAAATTATGTATTTGGTTCAAACATTCCTGAAGGAACTATTGTAACTTCAATCGGAATTAATGAATACGTAATCGTAAGTAATGCTGCTACAGCATCTGGTTCTAGATCACTTTTATTCATTGACCATCGTGGTTTTGTAAAAAGAGCAATCGGAAGTATTTCTGGAACAACTCTTACATTAAGTAGTGGTAATACTGGTGATCTGAGAACAAATATGGTTGTAATTGGTGATGGGGTAACTCAGTATACTGGAGTTACAACTACTGGATCAGCAAGTGCTGTTACTATATCTCCATCACAGACAGTCGGAGCAGGAACAACATTGTTCTTTTATCAATCAAGAGGACTTATCAATGACAGTTTAGCAGCATTCTGTTTGATTGATGATACAAAATGTATGATTACCTCCCTACCAGTTGCCACTAATGATACTGTAATCAGTGTAATTGATGCTAGTGGTGTAAGTAATGGTTGGAGAGTTTTGGGTGCCCAGTTTGCTGATGGAACAACAGTACAGAGTACAAATACTGGAGTGACACCAAATACAGTTACAATTAGTCCGGCAACAACTGCTGGTATCGCATCAGGAGGAAACTTTACTGTAACAGGAACCATTGCTGCTGACGGTGACCGCTCTTTATGCTGTCCACCACTTGATACTTCTCCACCATTTAGTCCCACCGAAGATGGACTAGAAACAACACCATCTTTCCCAGACTTAAAAATACACGGTGGCAATATTTTATTCGACGCGCTAAGAGCAACTGTTACATCATCAAACATAACGAACATTGGAACGTCCGATATTTCTACAAAAAGAATACCAATTCAAACTCCTTCCGGAACTTTTAATATCTTATGCGCTTAGAAGCAAGTAGTAAGTTTCTCCGTTAATTACCACTGGTATCTTGTATTTAAATGATGTAGCTAGGACTGATGTTGCTGAAGAAGCAGTAATACCTTCTATTGTAATATCATCAGCAAAGTTAAGTTCAGCAACTGAAACCTGATTACTCATTGTGCTCAATGCTGTTCCAACTTGAGTCCAGGGATTATTATCACTAGAGAAAGCACGAGTGTCGCCAATATAAACACCAGGAGACTTTGTACTTGATAATCCAGCATTAATTTCATTCAAACCTGCTGGGTCACTTACAGTTATTGTTCCCTCATACTTTACATCTCTATCTGTCGTAGTATCTTCATTTGTCTTGTACTTTCTACCAATGAAGAATCTTGCGGTTTGATTGTTGGCAGATACATTATCAAAAGTATCATTTACACTCCCCTCAAGATAACCAAAGTCTTCCGTATCTTGTATCTCTGGTTGAATAAAGTTAACAAGATTTTGTTGATGAACAGCATCTTTACGAATGAAACTAAAACTAGTTGTCCCTACACCAGTTACGGTGATAGTACTCAGACCAGATGATGCTGGAGTTTCTGATAATTTAAATCTAGTTTCACCATTTGAGTTACAAACAAAATAGTCTACACCAGTTGATAGAGTTGTAGATCCAACAGATACATTTATGTTAACATTGACGATATCCCCATTTGTATAAACAAACTCATTATTGGGGAATGAGAAGAATCCATTCGATAAACTATCATAAGGTAATGATGAAGTATTTCTGAGATTATTCTGGATAATACCTAAGTCGTCAGCAATACCACTTCCCGCTAAGTTGTTAATCAGCAGGTTATCATCTGGATTTTCTAGTAAGTTTAGGTCTTTTCTAAAACCTTGATTCTGAATTACCATATTAGTTGTAAACGATTGACCAGCCTTTAGATCTTAAAATCTCAACATAATCTAATGCATCTCCACTAGGAATAGAATTCCCACGTAAGTTTACAGTTACACCACTACGATTCACAGCATTGTAGTTATCATACAAATCAGATATAATTTGATTCACTGCCTGTTGTGTAAGACTATTTCCAGATAAATCTAAGTAACGTAGTTTATAGTTGGAACTAAATCCACCAACCTCATATTTTGTAAATTGATTATTGAAAAGAATTAGATAGTATAGATTCGGACAATCTCCAAAACTTGGAATCTCTCCAGCAATTTTATTATTGTGTGCGTAAAAATAACGAAGTCTTGGTAAGTTCTGGAACTCACTCAGTCCAGTGAATTGATTGTTATAAACAAAAAGATAATAAAGATTTGATAGATTTTTAAGTGCTGGGATATTTCCCGTTAGTGCGTTATATGATAACTGAACATAATATATGTTTGGAGTTGATGCAAGGTTCGGCATCGACCCACTAAAGTTATTGTAGTAGAGATACAGATATCTTAGATTTGAATTTGCTGAAAGATTTGGTATTGAACCGGTTGTCCTTCCGTAAGATGTATACCAGAGATAATAAAGATTTGGTGTATATGTAAATGCTAGAGGATGGATGGGACTGGTGAGAAGATTGCCAGATTGTAGTAACATATAAGAAAGATTCTCAGTATTCTCAAATGTTTTTTCTGGGATTACATAAGTAGTGGTTCCATCAGGGTCACCGCCAGTTAATCTAGTATATCTTAATTCAAGATAACTTAGAGATGTATTTGTGAACTTTGGAAGTGTTCCAGTTACACCAGAAGCATAAAGATATAAAGTTGATAGTGAATTGCAGTTCTCATAGAGATAGTTTCCACCAGAAACTAATGGACCAGCATTTCTACAATAGTGGGCATATAATGTTGTGAATGATTGTTTTCCTGCAAGACCAGTGGGTAATGGTAATCCAGTTGCGGCAATGTTAATATATTGGATTACATTATTACCAGATGCGATAGAAAATCCACTATCTGAAAGATAATAGTTGTTAGATATATGGAGTGTAATTAGATTGTCTAAGTCTTTGACATTATATCTTCCATTTCCAGAATCCGTTGTTCCAAATGCTCTAAAGTCATTACTATAAGCATAGTATGTTTCGCAGGTGCTTGGAACATTTGGAAGTTGACAAGAAGAATCATCAGAATCTGGATGGAAGTATGGACCTCCTCCTCTACCAAGATGTAGATATGTTAAAGAAGTAAATCTATCGGCAAAGATATTTTGGGTGATAGATCCATAGAATGATTGTCCAAGTAGTAATGAAGTAGCAGCACTTGGTATCTTGTTTACAATATCTTGATTTAACTTTCTTTCATCTTCAGTTTCACTTAGATAAAAAGGATTATTTCTTAAATCAACAGACCTAACATTGGGAGTAACAAAATTGAGATTGGGGAAGTTACGAAGTTGATTAGAAGAAAAGTTGATTGAAGAGGCATTGATTAACCTAACTTCAGGAAGTTCAGCAATACCAGCTCCAGGAATTGTGATTGATGAGATATTATCTGGGTTGTAATAGAATTGTATATTTCTTTCTCTAGATGATGAAGAACGAAATCTTATGCTTGATGTTGTACCACCCTGATTCTTAAAGTTAACGTATCTGGCAGGATTATTAGTTTCTACAATCTTCCAACTTGCTGGAGTGCTATTAATGAGTGATGTTAATCCAATAGACGCATTTATATTTCTGAAGAACCCTGTAAAGATAATGGGTATACCCTTCATCGCATAAAGGGTTACTGTAGATCCACCAATCGTACAATTAATTCTAGATGTGGGGAACTCAGAATCAAATTCTTTCTCTTGTGGTGTTAGTGTAGTCTGAAGTCTTGGTCCAGAAACTCCAGATGACTGTGTATCAAACTGGAGAGCACCACCACTAACAATACTTACCCTAGATCCATAAGAAATTGGAGATGTTTCCGTTACTGGAGAATCACTTGAACTCCAAGAACTAACTCTTGACGTAGAGATGTCAGCAATCTTGATTGTAGCAGATGCTCCAGTTCCACTCAGATAGCGATAACGAATTGCGTTACCGCTCAATGATCCGTTGATATCTAGATTGCCAAAAAGAGTTGATTCAGTTCCTGCTCTATTTAATAATATATCAGAATAAGTTGAAGAATCTGTCCTATACCTATCAAGTGTTTTATAGAGTGGATCCGTAAGGCGAGATAGGCTTATCCAATCTCCACGAGTAGCACCAGCGTTCGCAGATCCACGAATGACATCTAAATCAAATGGTGGTAGATTCAGAGCAATCAACGCAGCATTTTTATTCAGAACATCCGTTCCAGCACTTAATACTTCTAGTCCAAATAATCTAGGATTCGTTACTGACATTTTACTGCTCTTTGAAATTCAAACTTGTTTGTAATGTTCCACTACTTCCAGCATCAATTTTCTTTGCTGTAATGAAAGTTGCTTCTGTGTTATTATTATCAGGAGTAACAACACGTCTATCAGGACCAAATACTTTTCTCAGGTTGATTGAAGTAGTTTCATTTGCTCCAACATAAAGAACGTCTCTTGTTGTGGACGGTCTCAATTGTTGGTCATTTTGTGTATCGACTAATGCTGAAGATAACCTAGAAATTTCTAAGAAGTTTGTTGGTGCTGTACCAGCATTATTAGTCTTTCCACTATAAAGTTCAATGGAAGCATTACTATTTACATACCATTTTGGAGATATGGTTCTTTGGAAGTTGCCAATTTTTTCTAGAACGGATATATTATTAACCTGAGAATTGTCTTTGAGTTTTAAAACCAAATATAATGGGAACGGATTATAGTTAAACAGTTTGCTTGAGTTCACATTTCCAGTTCCAGAAAGATTTACTGCTCTTAAAAGAATGGAGAAATTGCTACCAACTGATCCAAGACTTTGGGATATTTCAATGTGAGAGAAGGCATTCAATCCTGAGAAGTATGGTCCAACAGGCTCTCCTACATATCGAGCACCAGGTATGATGATATTTCCTCCACTTCTGATGGCAACTTCTCCACCATCATAATCAATACTTGGGAATGAACCTGGGATTTGAATATATATTTTTCCATCAGTGAGTCCAGTTTCTGGATTGACACTGAACTCATTTGAGTTTTCAATTTCTGTTGGGTCTTGGACAGTAATAGTTACTTTTGAACATATGCCACCAGCAGGTTCGGCAAGACTTGGAATTCTATAGTCGATTCCCATTCTTGCTCTTGGATTTCTTGGTGCCCAACCTTCTCCTTGCTCTACACCATCTTCATTAAAATAAGCATAACTATGCGTATGTTCGCCAAATATAATTTCAGAATTTGGAAGTATAGTAGTCGTTGCTGTTCCAACTATAAAACCATTTAAGGTGTCTGGTAATGATACATCTGGTTGTTTATCAGTAACTCCAATCAGAAAATCTGCGAAGTGACTATAGTCGTCACTCTTTCTTGGATTGACGAACTGTATTTGTATTTCCGATCCAGTAAACTTAAAGTCGGACGCAGCATATGCATTATAATTACTCAATCTTACTTGGTGTGGGTAGGGTGATAGAATTGGAATTGACGTTGTAATTCCAGCCTCCCTATCATAAACAAGATTTTTAGGAATATTTCTGCTCGCTAAACTAAATCCAGTAGTTCCAGAAAATCCTTGAATGATAGCACTTCCATAAGAACCAACACCAACTGGATCTTTGAGACTTGTGATATATGCGTTGTATATTGATGGTGCTATTAGTTTTGCTCCAACATCATTCTCATCGAAGTAACTATCATTAATTGCTGCGATTGTATTTGCGTCTGTAAATTCAATGTCAATGTATCTACCAGTCTCTGTCGTAGCAATGCCAGGAGTATAAACGTGCCCAAACCCTGGACAGGCAGCACAAGTTACAACCTTAACTTCAGACAAAGAATCGGAAGTGATGTTTAGTTTTTCTGGAATGATAAGTTTTTTATTTTCTATCTCTACACCGTCCACATTCAGAATGACATCTTTAGGACGAATGCCAATCAAACTTCGTTCATTTGCTGACAGTATTGTTCTTTCTCTTGAACTGACAGAATAAATTTGAGATGTTCCTTCGTCACCACCATCGATATAATATGAAGAACCATACTTGTAAAGATACTGTGGTGTTCTTACGTTTCCTGTATCAGAGATGTTGAGTGAATACTTGAGTCTAAAATAAGAATCTTGTAGACAAGGAGCACCAAGTGAGTTTTCAATGACAAGAGTATGAACTACAACCCATCTAGCATCTCCATTGTCAGTTGGAATATAAGCATAAAATCTAGCTCCAATTGCACCATACCAACCAAACTCAATCTTATACATCGTAACATTCTTGGGTTGTAGCAGATATCCAGAAGGTCCATTAGAGTTTAGTGGGTCACCATTAAACTTGTCTCTAGGAATATCGATTGTCCAATATTGCTCATTATCAAATGGGTCTCCAGAAGGTCGTCTTACTTGGTCAAGAAGTGTAAGACCATTTCTTTCTAGAACAGAACGCTCTAAAGGAACTGTACTTCTACGAACGATAGAGAACTGTCCACCATCAATCTTAAAGACATATTGGTCAGTTGGGTTTGCGATTCCCCATTCTATCGTAACACCATTGACTGCTTCTGTAGAAGATCTTACACCAAAAGTAAATCCACTAATTCTACCAGGTTGATACCTAAAGACTCTTCTTGACTGTAGGTAAGCATACCTTTGGTTTGATGCTGAGTATCCAGGTCTCGTATTGAACTGGTCAAAAGAACCGCCCAAGATGGTTGAGATTGTGGGAAATGTAAATGCCGTTCCCGTAACTGGATCAATTAAAGTGGTTGAGCGAATGTCCCTCCAAGTTTCTGTCCAAGTATCAATGTAAGCAAAAGAATCGGCAATTCCAGCAGCGTAGACAATATCGCCATCCTCCACTCTAACATATTGTGGGTCTAGAAACTTCTGCTTCCAAGAACTTGGGTATACAGAAGAGTCTTTAAAATAATTGTGTAAGTCATTTCCCAATTGTACAAATCTTATGTAAAAGTTAAACAACTCCTCATTATATAATCCAACACTATCAAATCTTGGACCAAATGGATATGAGTATGGAGTGGGAAATGCTGTTAATTGAATTGCAGATTCTTGAGTTTCTTCAGTCTGTGTTGCTTGATATCTTCGTCCATAAATTGCGTTTCTTCTAGTCTCCCAAGAATTAAAACTTGTTCCAGCATTGATTGAATAGAATTCAAATTCGTCAGAATCTATTCCATATGATGATACGTTAGAGAACAAACTGAGTTGAAGTTCAGCACGGTCAATCCCCAATAAAGTGGTGCTGACTTCACTTACTTCAGCAAACTGCTCTTTTACCTTTAAAACAGGGTCTGATGTGTAACCAAAACGTTGTCTTCTTTGTATAAGAACATCTTCAGATAAAGATGCTGTGTTGGTAGTATTTTTTGAAATGAAAATACTACCAGAGCCTATTCTTGAGACAATGGTAGCATCTGGAATTGAATTTCCAGAAATAATATCACCAACAGCAATGTTTGATGTGTTGATTCCTACAGAGTTTGTATTTGCTGAAGAATATGATGCTGTCTTAGTTCCGACAGAGACAGTCTCGTATCTGAATGCAGAACTTGATTCTGTACAGAATACTGTAGATGTTGCTCTCTTTGAAGTAATATCTGGAAGAAAGTAAGTATCAACCTCTGTAATCAGAGGATTTCCAAATTCATCTGTTAAAACTTCACCATTAGCGATGTTATAGAGAGGTTCTTCAGATATTGGAATAATAGAGACTTGACGTTTATCGTCCCCAAATTTTACATCCTTTCCAATAACCATTGAATTACTGTTCCTCCCAGGTCAAACTTGCTGAGACTGTAGCGTGAGGACTTCCAGAATTATAATTAGTCTGAGATGAACCACAAAGATACAAACTTTCAACAAGGTTTGTTAGTGGGAATGACAGATACTCTTTGTTGTAATCAAAATATGGTGACAGATCATATTCTTCACCAGATGCAGGAATGTACAAACTAGCAACAACAGTTCCAGTTCCTGGTATTGGACTTCTGGTCTGAGGATTTACCTTAATTGAAGATAACTGTGCTAGAGTAAATTCCGTAGTTGTTGATGTAACTTCAGCACCTTGTGGATTGAAGTTTTCTTCCCTCAAGAATGGTTCATTAGTTGTTAAGATGATACTATCAAGAGTTGACTCTAGAGCATAGAAATAATATCCATCAGTTTCTATATTCTTTGTCCTATCAGAACCTCTGTTCTCTAAGAATCCCAAGACAGAAATTGGTCTTTGTGTAGGATCGTTTTCAAAGTATCCTCTGAAATATCCATAAGTTCCTTTTCCAATGTCTCTAATATACTCAGCGTTTGCTACGCCAACATTAACTTGGAATGTATTTGCTGTGGCACCAGAAACAGTCAGAGCACTTCCAAATGTTGGATCTGTTGTTCTTGGATAAGAATGTTGAGTAGCATAGTTATCAAGTGAGCAAGTAAATGTGAGTGAACCTTGGGCGATAGTTACAGTGTTTCCATTTGAAAGACCGTGACTATTTGAAGTAATAGTGAGAACACCAGTCGTTGGATCATAATCAGCATCTGTTGCTGTAATCGTTCCTCCAATTGATCTTGTAATGCCACCTGATGTAGCACTTACAAACTGGTGATTTCCAGCATAAAGGACGGTAGGAATTCCTACTTGTGTTGGTTTTCCTCTCTTTCCAATATTTGCCTCTGCGGTCAGTGTTGGAGCATCTTGATCTCTTACCGCAGTAACAATAGAAGTTGTTTGGAAGATGGGACTCTTGAGTAAGTCAACTTTGATAACACCTGTAGACCCAGTTGAAAGTCTAGTTGGATAGACCTGCGTTCTGTTTCTTACATTTCTTCCTGTACTACTTTGAATAAAATCTCGACACTTAATTCCGACCAATGGAGTTTTTCTATCAGGAATGATGGTAATATTTGATAGTGTTGTCGAATTGAGTGGAGCATTGAGATAGAGTCTTCTATTTACTGGGTCAACAAATCTAACTTCAATATTTTGGTCTAAT
>Ga0255772_10006498_pt1 | contig 10658 bp, 8 predicted proteins | sample 071ome_34_FD_179970 | JGI IMG/M metagenome (GOLD analysis project Ga0255772, IMG submission 179970) | Coastal salt marsh microbial communities from the Groves Creek Marsh, Skidaway Island, Georgia - 071411BT metaG (version 2) | ecosystem: Environmental > Aquatic > Marine > Intertidal zone > Salt... | reverse complement strand
TAGAAATTGACATTAAAGGAGACAAAGAAAGCTGGGTTGCTAGAGGTGCTACAGAAGCTATTTATGGTTGTAGGGGTCATGGTGGTCAAGGTATGAGTTGTAGTAGGGCCGCTACTTTTGTAAGTCAAACCGGTGGTGTTCTCGTTCGTAAAAACTATCCAGGCATAGCAGACTTTAGTAAATATAATGGCAACATGGGTGCTAAATGGGGATCTAGAGGCTTACCAGACAATGTAATCGACGAAGCAGACAATCATCAAATTCGTACTGTATCATTAATTAGAACAGTTGAAGAAGCTAGAGATGCACTAGCTAATGGGTATGGTTTAAGTGTATGTTCTAGTTATGGATTTTCCAATCGTAGGGATAGCAAGGGATTTGCACGAAAAAGTGGGTCATGGGCCCATGCGATGGCATGGACGGCTTGTGATGATACTAATGGAGAGCCAGCCTTCCTTGTCCAAAATAGCTGGGGTAAATGGAACGACGGAGGCCATCCAGAATGGGGTCCGATTCCAGATGGGTCTTTCCTAATCCACGCAGATATAGCTGAGGGTATGCTCAGGCAGAATGGAGCTTATGCTTTCAGTGATTTTAATGGTTTTCCACCACAAAAATTACCAGACTATGGTTTTGTGGATTATTTATAAACACACAGGTGTATATTACAAGTAAGTACCATCTCTATAAATAAGATAAATCTCAGAAAGGATCATCATGGCAGATCGTAAAATTTCAGAATTAAGTGAGGCTCAGAGTGTTGCTAGTGGTGATTACATAGTTGTAGTAACTGGAGTAGATGTAGGAGGAGCAACCCTTACTACTAATAGATTCCCACTATCTGGGCTAGTTAATAATATAGTTAATGTTGATGAACTTGTTTTGCAAGGGACAGGTATTCATCTGGTTCAAGATCTTAATTCTGATGCTCCTAATACTGTTACTGTCAATGTAAGTGGATATGCATATAGTGATCACGACCACGTTGCTGCTGATATAACAGATTTCAGCTCGGCTGTTAGTGGAGAAATTCAACAGATTATCAAATTTCAAAGTGCTGATTTAGCTAATACTGGAACTGCACTTGTAGAAAGTTCCGATCTTACTATATCATTGGCTGCTAATAGTAAATATCTCTGTCAGCTAGGCACTATTTTAAATAGTAATGAAAATACAGATCTCAATGGATTGATTAATGTTACTGGTACTATGGCTGTTAATTATCCTACTAAACTATATGGAACATGGAATCATTTAGAAATAGATAATCAGGGACATGGTACTATTCATAATGAAAATACAGCAGTTACCGGATATGGTTTATTAATTGATAGTGTTGGTACTGATGGGCTAGGAGCGGACTATACTCTAGTCAATAATTTTATTGCAGAGACAACCAACAATGAATCTGATACTTTAACTTTTGGCTTTACTTTGACTAGTACAAATCAAAGCACTAGCGGAGTACTAAAGAAGGGTAGCTGGCTAAAAGCTGAAAAAATTCTATAAAGGATAACTTATGGCTGATAGTAAAATAACTCAGCTTCCACTATCACCATATGCATTAGATAAAGATCTAATTGTAGTAGTTACCGGCCATTTAGAGGAAGGTAGCTACCCAAGCAATGCCAAAATGCCTCTAGGCTATATTAGGCGTTATGTAGTTAGGCTGAATCTGCTTACAAGTCCTCAGTCGGGAATAGGAACACATTATAATAGTGGATTAAATATACTAACATTACAACATATACCTCGTACTGGTAATCTTATGAGGTATGATTATGGTGAAGATTTTCCTCATCACCAAACGATAAGTAATACAGGTCTAAATACTATTGCAGGCAACCTGGTAGATATTCAATTCTCTAGAAATTCTGATGCTGTTCTCTCAATGAATTCTAGGAGTGGGTCTTGGTCTCCAGAATATGTTAATGAGGCTTTTTATGATCACTTTGGAGAGCCTTATCATTCTGGTGTAATTTCTATCACTGGTCTTAATGCATATGATGATAATCTTATGCGTATAGATTTTGATAGTAGTTGGCCTCATAGCGGAGCAATTTCTCAAACCGGCCTAAATACAATCAGAGGAAATCTGATTGATATTCAATTTGCTAGTAATAGTGAAGCAGCCATCTGGATGCACAATCGAGATGGCTCTTGGCAAGCGTTGGATAAGAACACAAACCTCGGACAAAATTATCATTCTGGCATTATCTCGGTTACTGGGTTGAATGCTTATAGCGGTTACCCATACGGAAATCTCATTAGAGTAGACTATGATGTAGATCAGTGGCCTTATAGTGGTGTAATTTCCACCACTGGATTGAATGCTATTGTCGGCAATAACATGGACATAGTTTTTCGAGCCAATAGCGAGGCTGCGATTTGGATGAGTGGCAGAGATGGTGCTTGGCAGGACTTCGATAGCGGAGCTAATCTCGGAAATAAATATCACTCGGGTATTATTTCTACTACGGGACTTAACGCTTACAGCGGTTACCCATACGGCAATCTCATGCGAGTAGACTACGATGTAGATCAATGGCCATATAGCGGTGTGTTATCTACGACTGGCCTTAATGCTATCAGAGGGAACGGAATCGACATAGTATTCAATGCAAACTCTCTTGCAGCACAGGCTATGGATGAGCGAGACAGCAGCTGGTTTAATGACTTTGATAGCACCATACACCTCGGCAATAAATACCACTCAGGTATTATCTCGGTTACTGGCTTGAATGCTTATAGCGGTTACCCATACGGAAATCTCATTAGAGTAGATTACGATGTAGATTTGTGGCCTTACAGTGGAGTTATATCACAAACTGGACTAAATATTATTAGAGGCAATCTTATTGATGTACAGTTTGCATCAAATACTGCGGCATCAACAGGTATGCATACAAGAACTGGACCTTGGTTCAATCAATTTAATAGCGGCATTCATCTGGGTCATAAATATCATTCGGGAATCGTATCCATCACAGGAGTTAATGCAAGAACAGAGAATTTAATAGTAAAAGAGTACGAAACATCCTGGCCATATACTGGTGTCTATTATAATACTGGCTTAAATGCTAGAGCTGGTAATCATATAGAAATAATGCATGCTACAAATTCAGATGCTAACTTTTTCTATCCTGGGATTATGGGTAGCAAATATCAAAGCGGAGTTATATCTGTAACAGGATTAAATGTAAGTCAATCGACAGGCAATCTTATTATCAATCATATTGACCCCAATTGGCCCCACAGGAATATTCTGCATACTACTGGACTAAATATAAGCAATACAAATCTTGCGATCTCTGATAGTATTAATAGCTTAATAGTTGCTGATATAGAAAATGTTTTTCCCTATAAATATAAATTACATACTACTGGATTAAACATAGATAATAATAGAAATGAAGGAACATATAATCAAAACAGTCTTATTACATACGATATTAAACAATCATTTCCTTATGAATATGTTCTTCATACCACAGGCTTAAATTTGGAAGCTTCCAATAGGATAGATTATGATATTAATTCTTCATGGCCTCATGAGTATGCATTATATACTACAGGATTAAATATTGTTAAAGGAACAGATTTCTCTAATGCTTTAAATGGTTTGTCTTATAACATAGATCCAGATAACTATCATGAATACGATCTTTTTTCTTTAAATAAACTTAAGCAAACTTCTGCTAGTCAAACGATTACCAATAGTAACAGCGGAGTTGGATCGTCTAGACAAGCAATATCAGTATTAGACAGCAAAACGTTTATTTCTTATAACAATATCTATCGATCTAAACTTAATGACAGCATAATTTTATTAGCAGATTTTTATATGAGAATGCCAAGTGATCCATTTATCATTAAGATCCCTCCCGTAGCAGATTCTGGTAGTAGTAATGATCTGAAAATAGCAGAGCTGGGATCTGTTACTGGCACTGCAACTACAATCGGCGGGATTACAGATTCAGCTAATACAGACACAGATTCATGGGATCCACAATCTGTATTTGTTAATAATTCATCATATCCCCTAGAATTAAAAATTGAAATTAGTGGATATTCTGTAAATTCTTTAAGTAAGTATCCTGTAACTTTTACTACCCATCATGATCGATCTATTGTTGGAGATGCTGCCAATAGTTCAACTTTGACCTATGGACTAAATGAGAATGGCTGGATGTATGAAAAATATAGAACACGTTCTCCTCATAGTGGCATCATATGGACTTCTGTGCCAACTACCGCCACAACAGGAGATATTTTTGCTGCATATAACAATGACAGTCCTTATGTCATTGATGCTACTGATAATATGTTAATTAATGCAATAGTAGATCCATATATCAATACCCCTACATATAATAATACAGCTTGTGTGGGAATCAAATATACGCTTACAAACCCTATGTACAATAGAACCTATATAAAATATCTAGGTACAGCAACACAAGATGCAGATGGGTATTTAATTGGAGATCCTGTCTATAGATATCATACAGCAACTTTTCCAGCAGAGGCGTTATTTACAATCAATACTACTCGCGCACTATCCTGTAAAAATTCAGAAGAATCACCAACAATTAGCTTTACAACTCAACCACAATCAGTAACATCTACTGATGGAAATGCTAGTTTAACAGGAGTAGCTAAACTTAATGATTTTACAGAACCGTTATATCAATGGCAAAAAGCAGAATCTGGCACTTTCAATTTTAGTGATGTTGCGGGTGCAAATAACTCCATTCTATCACTCACTGGCAAAACATATGAAGATGATAATGGGGATATATACAGGCTTAAAGTCATTGCTTATGATGGCCTAACAACATCTTTTAGCAATCAGGCTACATTAACTGTTTTACCTCCCACAATAACATTTACAACACAACCTACTGATCAACCAGTAGGAGATGATAATACAGCTCAGTTTTGCTCATCAGCATCCGCTAATATTCCTGGTACAACCATTAGTTATCAATGGCAAGAAAGTACCGATACAGGAAGCACATGGAATGATATTCTAGGCGAAACTAGCGCATGTCTTAACTTGTCTGCTATTAGTTGTCCTACTGATGATGGCAATTTATATAGGGTTCTAGCGAGTGCAGTAGGATTTGATGGAGTATATAGTAATGAAGCAGAACTTCATTGTGGTTCGATATCTATTAATTCACTTAACGGATATCCACAATATTCATCCCTATCCCTAACTGTCAACAGAGGTACTGGAATGCTCGATGTTTCCGCCTCTCAAAATTATGACGCTTCGTTTGTATTACAATATGTATGGCAAAAATCAACAAATAACGGCAGCTCTTGGTCTACTATACAAAATAGTACTAGTAGTGAACTACAATTATCTAGCTTAACATACGACAATAATGATCAAGATCTTTATCGTGTAAAAGCCAGGCTTCAAAATCATTCAGATGATGTTGAGGTTACTAGTGACGAAATAACATTAACAGTACAAGAAATTAGTATTACAACACAGCCAAACATTAATCAAATTAATGGCAAAGATCTTCTTGCTACAACCGCTTCTCAGAATTTAGTTGCTACCACAGGAGGAGATTTAAACCTTAATATTGTAGCAGTAGCAAGAAATAGCTCAGCAACTTTAAATTATCAATGGCAAACTGGAAATATTCCAACATATTATTGGCAAAGTCCTAGTGTTTGGGGAGATATTGATGGAGAAACTAATGCGACTTTAGAAATTAGAGGATTAGCAGAAAATAATACATATCATTTTTATAGATGTTTAGTTGATGACGCTGCTTTAAATACAACAGATTTAGAATCATCTATTTTGCGACAGACTAGCAGCACAGCTAAAGTTACTAGTTCGACATTTATTGTAGACAACGCTGTATCTATAGATGATAACGGATCTTTTGCTACAATAGAACGAGATGGTACCTCTACAGTTTCCGAGCAAGATTTCGTAACATTTTGTTATGACTTAACTAATGGTATTGGATATAGTATTAGCGTAGACGCAAATGCAAATCAAAAAGCTGGTATAAATATAGGAACAGGACTATCTCCGCTAGGACCAACAGGTATCGCAAGATTAGAGGCTATTCACCCAGATAGTGCTAATGATAATTCCAGCATAGGAGCTGGCCCTCAATTTAATGCTGGAGATATAGTAAATATACAAGTAACAGGCAGTGTAAATCAATACCTGGCTAGGCTTAATGTTCCAATATAAGGTGTATAATAAATTGGAGAACCAACCATGAAATTATTAGATCGAATAGCTCTCAACAGCCTAATAAAAACTATTACAAATTTTATTTTGGCAATATTAAAAATGTTCGCCCCAAAGAATACAGATATAGTCAAGCCTCCTAAGAAAAGAAGGCCGCTAAAAGACTTACTAGACAGGATTATAAAATGAATAAATTATTATTTGCATTTGTTGTAGCAGGATCCGTAATGTTTGCATCAGGTCATCAGTATAGTACAACGGCTACTGTGACTCTAACTGGAGGTGTTATTAAAGCTAGCCAACAAGATACTATTGTAGAAAAATATAAGCGTAAAGATTGTCCAGTTTGCAAAGGTAAAGGATGGTATTTAAGCGGAGATGGAATAGCTAAAATTAACTGTCAATACTGTGAGCCCTAATATGAATGAGCCTAATGAAAAATTAAAAACATTAGCTGTAGAAATTTTAGAATCAAAAAAAGAAAATTTGCCCCCAGATAAATTTGGTAGTATTATTATGATATTAATGATAATCAGTATTATGCTGACTGCTATGAGAATCTTACAAGAGTGTAATAAAAACAAAAAAGAAGATAAAATTTTGGTATACAAACAACATATTAGAGAATTATCAAGCTATAGGGGCTGGTTTGCCAAAATGAAATTACGTAAAATTATCAGAAGAGAACTTAATCATGAAGACTATAGGCTCTATGCCAAGTCTTTAACTAATGCAATATTCGACAAAGGAGAACGCATCACGGATGAGGAGGTATCAACTTTACTGGAGGCTAGTAATGTTTAGTATAATAGTATGGTGTGTTTATGGTATTTTTGTAGGTAGTATAGCAAAAACACTCATTCCTGGAGAAGAGAATTTTGGCTTTGTTAAAACAGTGGCACTAGGAGTAGCAGGATCTTATATCGGTGGCGCAGCACTGTATCTGGTGGGCTCATACAGTAGTGTGGAACCAGCAGGAGTATTGATGGGTGTGGCCGGATCAGCGTTATCTCTGGTATTATACAATAAATTAGTTAATGAAAAATAAAGTTGCCATTTTATTATGGCTTTATAATACTGATCTAGCACAAGAATTTACAGATATATTATTTCCGCACAGAGATAATATATCTATTTTTTTAGGACTTTGTAAAGATAATGACAACAATCAAGCTGAATCTTTATTTATTGAAACCTTTAAGCATTTGGATATAAATTATTTTGACAATGGAGGTACTGATATTTTACCAACATTAAATTTGCTAGAAAAGGCTCAAGATTATCCATTCTTTTTTAAACTGCACTCAAAAAAGAGTAATTGGGGTAAAAATAGACATGTGAATTGGCGTGTCATTCTAGTAAATGATATACTTTATGGCAATAATTTTTTTAACACCATATTAGGATTACAAAAAACAGATATTGGTATAGTTGCGAGTAAATCATTTATAATGAGAAATCATGAATATACTAACAGTCAAATCATTTTAGAGTTATCAGATTTACTTGGTATTGATTATTCTAAGCTTAGGATTAAAAGTTTTATTGGTGGAAATATTTTTGCAGCTAAAACAGAATTGTTTAAACCGTTTATTAACAAGGCAAAATTAAAAACTTTACTAAGCAAAGAAGTTGGATTAATTAAAGATGATCAAAATGGCACATATGTTCATAGCATGGAGAGGCTTTTTGGATATATGGCAGAATATAATAATCAAAATATTTTAGGAAGACCTATATCTAAAAATATAATCCTTAATCCTAACATCAAACAACATAGACTTCATTTGGTTAAGCTTTATAATAATGATTGTTATATACAAGAAAATCCTAATGTGTATGGTCAAATTATTGAGGAAACAGATAATAGTCTATCTATAAAATGGAAAAATACTGAGGTTCCTATACAAAAATATATTCCACATAACAACTATTTAATAAATACTAATGTTAACACCAAAACAATTATTTGAAACATATTCACAGAACCCATGTACAAATACTCTAGCTTCTCCATATTCCCATATGAGTAGCTCTGATGTGTTTGGAGAAGGTCCTTATGGAGCTGGTACTCCATATAACTTTACAAGAATTATTAACTTTTTAAGATGGGTCAAACAACCGTGCGGAAGTAGCCTTTGGAATATTGATCCAGATGAGGAGGGCGCTAATACCAATGGTATAAAAAATACTGGAAAAAATAAAATAGCACCTATGTATAAGTTATTGCAGTCTCTGGATGCTGGTGCTTATTCTGAAAGTCAGAGAAGAGTACTCGCTGGCACCGCGCATTCTGTTAGAAACACCTGTGATTTATCTAGAGCATTATACCTAATGAATAACGGCAATAATCAAAAAACACCAGATACTTCTGAATGGACAGCAAGAATGGCTACAGAATATTTAGAATTTTTTGCCTATAATTCCCTTCCTGACTGCTTAATGATGTGCGGTCCGGATCTTGTTGCAAATGATGCCGAAGCTCTTGCCTATAGGGCCCCAGGATATAGTGTTCAAGCTAGCGAGCCATCCTCACTTAGTAGATTTGATCCCAATGGATATCAATTGCAAAATATGTTAGCAAAAGGTATTCAACCATTAACTTGCTTTCCTCATTTAAATGATTCAGTTCCTGGCAGGGCCCATGGGTGTGTAGATGATGGCACCGGTAATGCCATCTGTAAAAACTGTGATGAGTGCCCTAAAGACCCAGCTACAGGACAGCCAACAGACCCTAATCATCCATGCTGTAAGCAAGGAACAATGTTTTACTATAATGAATGCTGTCTTAAGTCAAACTATCAAGACCTTTTAGATTTTTCATATTGGATACCTAGTGATGACGGTTATTTTGATGGTACCATACTAAATGGTAGAGTAGGAGAAGAATTGAAACATGTGGGCTTAGTAGAAAGACAACTATATCATGGGGCATGTAATTTCACTTATCAGTCAACATTAAAAAAAATGTTAATGACTTTTCCAGACTATTTTTTAAAACATTTTCAACAAAGAAATGGATGGAATTATCAGAGCGGAAATAATATTAATTGGAATAGTACTGATTCATTTAACAGGATTTTGAGAGCGAGAACTATATCAATGATACTGTCCGCTAACACAACAACTATCTCTAAAGCTAAAGATATAGTAGATAACACCAATGCAGACGATATGCTAAGAATTACTAAAGATTTATTATGGAACGGCTATGGAGTCTTATTATTTAGCAATGTTGGCTTTAATAATATTAGGGATTCAACTGGTCTCTCTTATCCAGATAGAATTTTTTATACAACATACAGTGTAATAGGATATGATGATTCAAAAACAGAGTTCAATGAATGTGTTTATGTATTACATTGTCCATTTGGTGATTGGAACAGTGGAGGTCATCCTAGCTGGGGACCCTTACCAACAGGAGCCTTCCTTGTAACAGAAACCCTATTAAAATGTATGATACAATATTATCCAGGCTATGATTTTGCTTCATGTAGACCTATACCATGTGATTTGCCTCTTACAACATACTATCGATTTAGTACAGAGCAAGATGCTGAAGCAGTTTCTGAATTAGTAGAAGAAGATCCTTGTTTAGAGCCAGCTGAAATAGCAAAAGCTAAAGGTTGCGATGCAGAAGAAAGTGGGTGCGCCCCTTATTGGTGTTCCAAACAACAAAGAGCTTTTGGTATGCTATTTGCTATATCTCTGACTGATGATTTTCCTAAACAAGACAAACTTGATATTCACAAATTCTATAACTTTGAAAGTATGAAACAAAATATTAAAAGTCAACAACGTAGTGTTATATTGGAGTAGCATCATGCCTTTTTTAGATTTATTAGATCCGTCAGGTTTCTCCTATTCCGCTCAACAGGGAGAAAGAAACCTTAATAGAACATTAAGATTCGATGAATCACTTGATATTCCTGTTCCTAATTGGCCTCCGCATAAGCTCCCAAATGGTTTTTGGGCACAATATAATTATTACCTTAATACATTTAGTCCCCCGGAAAATGAAATCTTCGCCGAACGGTACGCCCAAGCAAGACTAAAAGTCAACCCAAAAGAGAACCTTTTTTCAATTGGCTTTAATGCAGAGAATTGGGGCGGTCAGGCATTCGACAGAGAGTACTTATATCGTGAATATGATCCAGTCGATGGGAGTTTGGGTCCTTTATCAAAAATGACCTTATACAAAGCACCGAAATCTTATGCTATTCCTGCGATAACTATAAAAGGACATATATCGATAGACCTACCGCTTAATGCTATACTAGATTCTAGTAATATAATAAATTTTACTGATCTTTGGATGCCGATAGATTCTAATGAAAACTTCACCTATTTCTTAAGTCAAAAATACAGGTCCTTAGGAATAGCTCAATATCCCCCTATACTTAATCCACCTACGGGTGCTCCGTTGTTA
>Ga0255772_10006484_pt1 | contig 10673 bp, 13 predicted proteins | sample 071ome_34_FD_179970 | JGI IMG/M metagenome (GOLD analysis project Ga0255772, IMG submission 179970) | Coastal salt marsh microbial communities from the Groves Creek Marsh, Skidaway Island, Georgia - 071411BT metaG (version 2) | ecosystem: Environmental > Aquatic > Marine > Intertidal zone >... | reverse complement strand
GTACGCGACATCACTTTCCAGAGCTGTGGCCCTTTATAGGCCGCCTTTATTCCCAGAATCAGCAGAAAGGTGTAGGCCAGTGCTGTGACGACGATGCCCAGGTACAGCAGCCACCGCTCCCGGTCTACAGCCTGACTGCCAAAGATGAAGAAGCTGCCGGCGCCCAGAAAAAACAGGAGCCAGTAGGTGACAGCCAGACCCAATTCGCCGCCTAGGAGTTTGCTCATGAATGAGCGTCCCCCGGACTCAGAAGCGGACGGTTCAGTGGATTGTATCTCTGACTCTGTGATCATGGGATAAGTGTACCCTACTGACAGGGTCGGGTGAATCGCCGCCATGATGCTCAATCCGGCAGTTAAGGCCGCCCCGGACAGCCGGTGGCAGTGGTGTGAAGAGCCAGTCAGATTTGCCAATGGGCTCGGGTCAGCCGACCGGAAGTTCACATCAGCTCCGCGCACGGTATACTGCCGGTGCAAAGGGCTGTTACTGCCCGGAGGGCACTTACCCGGCTTGTTAGCAAGGAGTTTTATGAGCGCTGAGACTGTTTTTTCTGTTTGCAGCACCCTGGTGTTGCCCGGCTGGCTTCTGCTGCTCTTTCTGCCGCGGTGGCGGTGGACCCTCGCGGTGATCAGCGCGGGTGTCGTTCCCTTCTGTCTGGGACTGGTTTATCTGAGCCTGGTGGTGTCCCAGGCTTCGGTCTGGCCAGAGGGTGGGGGCTTCGGTTCGGTTCAGGAAGTGGCCGTGCTGTTCGAAAATCCCTACATGCTGACAGCGGGGTGGGTGCACTATCTGGCCTTTGACCTGTTTGTCGGATGCTGGGAAATGCAGGATTCACACAAGCATCAGATTCCTCACGCAGTGGTCGTACCCTGCCTGTTATTCACCTTCTTACTGGGGCCGGTGGGTCTTGTAGGTTATCTGCTGGTCCGGTGGTTTATTGCCGGGCAGTGGATCGTGTTTAAAGGGCCCTGACTGCAGTGAGGCTGATCAGTGAACCCGGTTCTGTCCCCTGTCTTGAGCTTGGGGGAGAGGGTGAATGTCTGTTTTTCGCGCATGCCAATGGCTATCCGCCGCTGTCCTACCGTTCATTGCTGGAGCCTCTGACGCAGTCGCATCAGGTGATCGCCGGGCTGCACCGTCCGCTCTGGCCGGAGCCTGATTCTCCTGATTCGTTACGATCCTGGCGGGTATTCGGTACAGACGTGGAGTCGCTGCTGGCTTCGCGGGAACAGGCGGTCTTTGGTATGGGGCACTCGATGGGCACGGCTGCGCTGATTTCCGCCGCGGCACGCCGGCCTGAGTTGTTCAAGGGCCTGATACTGATTGAGCCGGTTCTGGTGCCGGCGTCCTACTGCTGGTCGCTGCGAATGTTCAAGCCGCTTGTCCGCAGGACGTTGCCGCTGGTGCGACGCACACTCGTCCGACAGCAGGAGTGGTCCGGTCGGCAGCAGGCCTTCGACCATTTTCGGCCGAAAGCCGTGTTCAAACGCATAGGCGACGATGCGCTCTGGGATTATGTAAATTACGGTCTCACGGAGCGACAAAATGGCCGCGTCGGGCTGGCGTTTTCCCGGGAGTGGGAAGCCGCGTGTTATCTGAATGTGCAGAACGTCTGGCCCCTACTGGATAAACTGAAGATGCCGATCCTGGCCATCAGGGGTGAGCGTTCCAATGTCCTTACCCGGCGCTCTTGGCAGCGGTGGCGTGACAGGTCGCCACAGCATCGTTATGAGGAAATCGCCGGGGCCGGTCATCTGGTGCCGCTTGAGCGGCCTCACGACATCCTCCAGCGGGTGTCTTCCTGGTTAGCTGATCACAGCCAAAACGCCTGATCCGACTGGTCAGGTCTTCTGCGTGCTCTGGCCGTCCGCCAGATCCGCCGCCAATGTTCCTGTGAACTGATTTATCGAGATCACGGCTCGATTTGTCTGATTCGCCTCTCTTTCGCCTAGCTTTCGCTCTGGCCCGGTCTCTTGTGTGTGGTTGACAGGAAGTTAGTCAAAATGATATCAAATTGATATTAATTAATCGGCAGGCATCGGCCGGGGTTCAGATCTCCGGCTTTTGCGGGATGCGGGAGATAATTCATGATAGAAGAACGACAGGCCTCAACCTATAACGGTTACACAGCGATTATTGTTCTGCTGTTGCTCACGCTGGCAACACCGGTTGCCATTGGAATTCTGCCGATGATGCTGAAGATCCCGATGGCTCTGTTCGGATTGCTGGTGCTTGCCTGCTGGCTCGGCTTTTTTATGGTGGCACCGAATCAGGGCCGGGTACTCCAGCTGTTCGGCAGCTACGTAGGCAGTGAGCGCAGTGAAGGTTTGCGTTGGGCAAATCCACTCTACATGAAGGCTAAGGTGTCGTTGAGGGTTCGAAACTTTGAGTCCGGTACGCTCAAGGTCAATGACAGCAAGGGCAACCCGATTGATATCGCGGCCGTTGTCGTCTGGAAAGTTGTTGATACCGCCGAGGCGCTGTTTGAAGTCGATGACTACGAGAACTACGTTCAGATTCAGAGCGAAGCCGCGCTGCGTAACCTGGCAACAACCCATCCCTATGACAGCTTCGGCGAGGAAGGACAGGATTTTTGCCTGCGCGGTAGCCCGGAGGAGGTGGCTGCGCTTCTTAAGACTGAAGTTCAGAACCGCCTCAGCAAAGCTGGGGTCGAGGTCATCGAGGCGCGTCTCAGTCATCTGGCGTATGCGCCTGAAATTGCGAACGCCATGCTGCAGCGGCAGCAGGCGTCTGCAATAGTTGCTGCCCGGGAGAAAATTGTCGAAGGGGCAGTCGGAATGGTAGACCTGGCCCTGAATAAACTTGCAGATCAGAATGTCGTTGATCTGGATGAGGAGCGGAAAGCAGCCATGGTCAGCAATCTGCTGGTCGTTCTTTGTGGAGAGCACGCGGCCTCTCCGGTGGTCAATGCCGGCAGCCTGTATACCTAGGCTGACCTGTGGGGCGAGTGAGTAAGCTTTAGCCTGGTCGATGACCTGCAGGTCTGATTCTGATGAAAAAAAAATCTTTCCCCTTGCGAATTCATCCGGATATTCTCGAGGCGATGCAAAAGTGGGCAAACGATGATCTGCGCAGTATCAATGCCCAGATCGAATTCGTCCTGAGAGAGTCGCTGGCCAGTTCAGGTCGACTGGACCGGTCGCTTTACAGCACGTCGGCGCACGTGAAAAAACGCGAAGACTGAAGCCGATACTCCGGATTCTTACATGAATACTTCCCCTCTTGCGTATCGTCGGGTCATCGGGCTTGCCTGGCCGTTCATACTCGCCAACGCGGCCGTGCCGCTGCTGGGTTTGGTGGATACGGCGGTGATCGGCAATTTGGGTTCAGCCCAGGATCTCGGTGCGATCGCCTTTGGCGCGCTGATCTTTTCGTTTGTGTACTGGGGTTTTGGCTTTCTCCGGATGGGCACGACCGGATTTGTGGCGCAGGCTGCCGGCGCCTCGGATTTTCTCGAGGTGCGTGCCGTGCTGGGCCGCTCTTTGCTTCTCGCTGTTGGTCTGGGGTGTCTCCTGATAGTGCTGCAGCTGCCGGTTCAGTGGCTGGCATTCACGTTTTTGAGCGGCAGTGACGACGTGGAGCAGATGGCAGCGCTGTATTTCTCGATTCGTATCTGGGGCGCGCCTGCAACTCTGATGGGGTTTGTTGGCACGGGATTTCTCGTCGGGATCGGGCGCAGTAAAACCCTGCTGGGGCTGCAGCTCTTTCTGAACGGATTGAACATTCTGCTTGATATTCTGCTTGCTGGTGTCTTGGGTCTGGGCGCGGCCGGTATAGCCCTTGGAACGGTTATTTCAGAATGGTGTGCTGTGCTTCTCGGTGCGGTTCTTCTGCACAGGGTGCTACTCGAGATGAGTCCGGCAGGCGAGTCTTTCTGGCGTCTGGAGAAAATACTGGACCAGAAGAAACTTGCACAGTCGCTGGCCGCGAATCTGGATATCATGATCAGAACGCTGCTGCTGGTTTTCTCATTCGCGTTCTTTACCAATCAGGGGGCCCGGTTCGGAGATATTGCCCTGGCGGCCAATCATATTCTGCTTCAGATCATCTCATTCAGCGCATTCTTCCTGGACGGGTTTGCCTTCGCTGCTGAGGGTCTCGTGGGTCGGGCTTTCGGCGCTGGCGATTCACTGCAGTTTATGACTGCAGTCAGGCGCACCAGTGTGCTGGCGGCAATCTCGGCGGTTGTTCTGGCTTCAATCGTTCTGCTATCCGGTGCGGATCTGATTGCTGCTCTGACAGATTTACCAGCCGTACGGCTGGCTGCTTCCAATCTGACCTATCTGGCAGCGATTTATATCCTGCTGTCGGTTGCAGCGTTTCAGCTGGATGGTATTTTTATCGGCGCGTCCTGTACGCGGCAGATGTGCTACGGCGCCATCCAGTCTGTGGTGTTCTTTCTGCTGGTCTGCTGGTTGCTTGTGCCGCGCTTTGGAATTGCGGGGCTCTGGTGGGCCATGATTCTCTACGTCGTCGTCAGGGCGTTAGTGCTGTTCCGTTATTTCCCGCAAATGCTAAGCAAGCTGGGGTGACTGAACGGCTTGGGGGTGGTGGATCTGACTGTCAGTGGAATTCACCCGGCTCGTCCGGCAGCAGATACGGGTCAAGATGCAGGTTGACGGCCCGGAGTCCATGCATGGTGATGAAACCTTGATGCCTGGCTTCGCCGGTGCTGGTGAATTCGAATTGATAGTGCCGTTTCAGGACCAGATTACCCGCCTCGTTACGCACCGGAGCCAGACCTCTGAGCACCAGAGTCTGATCCAGTAACTGCAGCCGTTCCGCTGCGCAGCGATGCTGGACAAAGTCGATCGCCAGGCGCTTGATTTTGTCGCTCTGCCACCAGAAGCTGGTCACCGCGGCCAGAAGAGTCAGAATAAAAATTGCTTCCAGAGACATCAGCTTGTCGACAGCGCAGGGCGGATGCCGCAGGGGCTAACAGGTGTCAAGCAAGGTGAGTGTCCCCTGCAGGTTGTCCGTAGCCGGTTAAAATCCATCAGCCGGCTTGCGCGTGCTCAATATAGCGCTTGATGTGCGGCTCCAGTATTTCCAACGCGGTTTTGTCGCAGGGAGGCAGTTCGGCATCAGAGTTGGCAAGCGGCTGAACCCGCTCTCCCCAGCGAATCAGCCCGGCGCCCCAGGTCAGTCCCGCGCCGAAAGTCGCGGACAGGATATAGTCACCCGGCGCCACACGCCCCTCTTCAAGCGCCTCAGTCAGCCCTACCGGGATGGTGCCGGCAGAAGTATTGCCGTACTTATGCACGTTTACGAAAACTTTACTCTCATCAACCCCGACGCGTTTCGCCAGTGCGTCCAGAATCCGCTTGTTCGCCTGATGCGGAACCACCAGATTGACATCCTCAACGCTCACACCGGACTCTTCAAGGACATCAGCGCACGCCTGTGCCATGCTTTTCACGGCCCGTTTGAACACCTCCTGACCTTCAAAGTTCCAGCCTGTGTAGAGGAAATCAGTCGACAGTCGCGAGTAGGCAGAGCCCAGATTGGTGATCTGAATGGCATATTTTGCGTCTGCCTCACAGCCGATTTTGGCGGAGATGAGGCCCACGGGCTGATCGGACGCTTCCAGTATCACTGCGCCGCAGGCATCGCCGAACAGCACGGCTACGTCCCGCCGTGCCCAGTTCATGTAGTGGGAAATAAACTCGCCCCCAATGACGAGCACTTTTTGATGGGCACCTGTGCGGATCAGATTTGTGCCGATATGCAGGCCATACAGGAAGCCGGTGCAGGCGGAGTTGATATCCAGTGCCGCGGCGTTTCTTGCACCGAGTGCATCCGCAACCAGAGAGGCAGTGTTGGGACACATGGAATCGTTGGTCAGGCTGCCCAGTAGGATCAGATCAAGTTCGCTGGCATCGAGGTCGGCCGCTGCCAGTGCACGACGGGCGGCGACCAGAGCCATGTCTGAAAAATTGCAGTGACAGATGCGCCGTTCTTTGATGCCGGTCCTGGACGTGATCCACTCGTCCGATGTCTCCATAAATGTAGCCAGATCATCGTTGCTCAGGACCGCAGGTGGAACACATTTACCCCAACCTGTAATTTCAGCGTGTTGCATCCGTTCTCCTTCTTTGCAGTGCTCCGTGTTGCGATTATGGGTCCGGGAAAGGCGTTTTCACCGGAGACTCAGGGCCCGGTGGCACTGCGTGTTTTGTTATCCGGGCGGGCTTCGGGCCGAGTAAATTGACAGCGGCAGAGAATACTTCATTTTAGTATCACTGGATAGTTATTGAACCGGGGAGCTGAGACGGACGTTGATTCGGTTGACGTGCGTTTTTCCCTATCCAAAGCTATGAAAAATATTCAACGTGTATTGTTGCTAAGCCTGCTTTTGTCGGTTGTGATAACCGGGGCAGCAGAGGCTGACGCCGGTTTTTCTCATGAAATCTGGGACGGGCTGTTGACCCGGTTTGTGCACTTGTCGGCTGACGACACTGCAAGCCGGGTGGATTATGAGGGTTTCGCGGAAGCCCGGCAGAAGCTGGCAGCCTATCTTGGTCAATTGGCTTCAGTGACCAGAGTCGATTTTGATCGCTGGCCCGTGGCTGAGCAGCTGGCCTTTCTGATTAATGCCTACAATGCCTGGACGATTGACCTGATTCTTGAACACTATCCCGGGATTGAGTCAATTCGGGACATTGGATTTCTGCCGGGTGCGGCGTGGCGTCTCAGGAGGGTGGAGCTGTTCGGGCGGAAGATGTCCCTTGATACGCTGGAGCACGACATGATTCGCGGTTGGGACCGCTTTCGTGAGCCCCGCATACACTTCGCTGTGAACTGTGCGGCAGTCGGTTGCCCGGCGCTTGCAGACCGCGCCTACATCGGAGCAACACTGGATGAACAGCTGGACAGAAACACCAGTCTGTTTTTAACAGACCGGTCAAGAAATTATGCGATTCAGGATGATCTCTATGTGTCCCCCATTTTCCGCTGGTACCGGGAGGACTTTCAGGATGGCTGGGGTGGATATGCGTCTCTCCCGACATTTCTGGCCGAATATGGCGAGGCCCTGGGACTTTCGGAGGCGCAGAAGGCAGCGCTGATGTCGGGCCAGACGCGCATCCGTTTCAGCCGCTATGACTGGAGCTTGAATTCGCTGGACCGCTGACCCCTGTCGCGCCATGTGACTCCACAGCGTGGTCAGGCCTGTGATACACTTCGTGCCGGAAGAGTATCATCCCCGGTGGGGTGCCCGGACTTCAAACCCGGTGAAGTCTGTTTATAGCAGGCTTGGTGGGTTCGACTCCTGCCTCTTCCGCCACACATTCGTTCAGTGGTATTCAGCTACAATCAGTAAAACTCAAATATCTCTATATTTAAAGCATATTACTGTTCAAAGCGGTTCAACAAGACTTCCTAGAATCCATTAGCTTTAGTAACATCTGTAGTAACACTGGTGTTTATCTAAGGCTAAATGCGGCTTATGCCCCGAATAGCGAAGCCATTAACTGACACTCAAATACGAAACGCTAAACCCAAGTCGAAGGAATACAACCTTGCCGATGGGCAAGGCCTATATCTTCGCGTTAAGCCGAGCGGGTCGAAAGAGTGGGTCTTTAACTACTACAAGCCGATTAGTGGAAAAAGAACGAATAAGGGGTTTGGCATTTATCCAAATGTATCCCTCAAAGTTGCAAGAGAAAAACGTCAAACCTATCAAGAGTTGCTTGCCGAAGGGCATGACCCTGCTGAGTATCTCGCTCAGAAGAAAAACGAGCAGGCTAGCGTCTCTGCAAATACGCTTCTGAAAGTCACTGAGCTTTGGCTAGAAACGCAAACCGACATCACGGCTCGATATGCTCGTGATATCAAAAACTCATTGACCACTCATGTGATGCCCATTTTGGGGCATATACCGATTACTGACATTACCCCTGTGATGGCCATTAATGCGATTCGCCCTCTGGCAGAGCAAGGTAAAAGCGAGACGGTCTCTCGTGTTTGTTCGCGATTAATCCGAATTATGGGATTCGCTAAGAATACTGGCTTAGTAGAAGAAAATCGGTTGTATGGAATCAAAGATGCGTTTAAATCTCCAAAGCATAAAAATCTCCCCACGATAGCCCCTTCGGAGTTGCCCGATTTTATACAGCAATTGTCTAGAGCGAATATCACGCTTACCACTCGGTTGTTAATAGAGTTTCAGCTCCATACGATGGTTCGGCCAGGCGAAGCAGCAGGAGCGAGATGGTCTGAGATTGATTTCGATAATGCGCTTTGGATTATTCCAGGGACAAGGATGAAGAAGGGCAGGCAGCACATTGTGCCTCTTACTAAGCAGTGCCTCGCAATCTTGTCTGAGATGGAAGTGCTTTCAAGCCAGTCAGAATATGTCTTTCCCGCAGACAGAAAAGGGAAAGGTCACGTTAATGCTGCAACGGCAAATATGGCAATTAAACGGATGGGTTATAAGGGCAGGCTCGTAGCCCACGGGCTGCGGGCTTTGGCAAGTACAACGCTGAATGAGAAAGGGTTCAGGCCTGACATTGTTGAGGTGGCTCTGGCTCATGGTGACAAGGATAAGGTTCGAGATTCATACAATCATGCCGAATTTTTGCGGCAACGCGGAGAGATGATGGCATGGTGGTCAAACCATATAGAAGCCGCCAACCTTGAATGAAAGGGAACTGAGAAATGTCGCAATCGAGGTTTGAAAAAGCAGCAATACTCGCCGAACAGCTAAAAACATGGAATCACAACGATGTAGCTCGAGTAGTAAAGGAATGCTTGGATTCGCGAAGGCAAAATACTAGAGCCTTGGGAACGCCTGATTTTGGACGCGGCATCGAATTAGATGCGGAGGGTCAACCAAGGATAGATTATAAATTCGATAATCCAATGGAGTGCTTCCACACGCATGTCGCTGTTGGCTTAAATCCTCCGCTCGAGGTGATGATTTGCATGGAACGATGCATACGAGACTACTTTCTTGCTGGAGGAAAGATTTCCTTAGATGAAGCTTTTTTTGGCAATAAGCATGTGGCGACGAAGAGTTATGCAAAGCTAAATTATGATAAGAGCCTACACTCCAAGTATGCTTTCTTCGACGCAACTAAAAAATTCTCAAAAAGAAAAAGTTTAGAGGGCAAGGCGGAGGAATTTTTGTCTCAACGCCTTGATGACCGTTCATCGGACTTAGCAAGCTTTCTGAAAGGCTACAACCGATGGAAATCAAATAAAAACAAGTAGTTAGTTCGGACAAATTTTTGAAATTCGTGTCCGTGAGAAAAGTTCGTATGTGAGTAAGCTAGCCTACATGTTCAACAAGATACATGAGGTATCAAACATGGATGCTAAGTCTCACAGTAAATCTCGAATAATTCGATGGCCAGAAGTTCATGAAAGGGTCGGTTACTGTCGCACTAATATCTATTACTTAATTCAATCAGGAGATTTTCCAGCACCCATTAAGCTTGGCTCGAGAGCCGTTGGTTGGCTTGAAAGTGATATAGAAAATTGGATTGAGTCTCGAATTGAGCAGTCTCAAACCGGAGGTGAAGTATGAGCCTTCGCAAAAGAATTAATCAAAATTGCAGAGGATGCATTTACGACCCTTATGCAGCGGGTACTTGGCGACAACAAACAACGCTCTGTCCAGCAATTAATTGCTCCTTCCACGAAGTACGGCCAGTAACTGAGTCTGAAATTCCTGTTGTGGTCTTGGACTACTACCAAGTTTCAGAAGAGGAATATCAGAAAATTAGGCTTCAAACCTCTGGGGAGGGCAAGAATGTCTAATTTAAGCCTCGTCACACCCCCAAATCGGCCCGATACGGACACAGAGATGGTCTTAGAGGGCGTAGACTACCCCTTAATCGAACCAGGCCAGTATGAGGCCTATTTGGTGTCATACGAAACGTCCACGAGATTCGCGAAAAAGGTTCCTGGTGGCAATACTTACATGCAGGGGGGAAAAGTTTATATGCATTTTAGAATCGACCCCCTTAACAATGCAGGTCTGGGCAACCAGGAAATCATTGTCTTCATGTCATTCAATGCCAAGACCATCAAGAAGCCATATGGCAGGAACGGCAAATTTACAGCTGCTAGACGCAGTAACTATGGGAAATTAATGCGTAGATTTTTTGGGACAGAGGAGTCTACAGGAGCAACGCCAAATGCTCTGAAAGACAAGCTCTTTATTGTGAGTGTGAGAACGGTTGAGAAAGACGAGAAGCAAAGACGCCTTCGTAAAGAAGAGAGATATTCTGTGATTGATAAGATAGTGGACTACGCTTAGTTGTAGTTTCAGTTATACCTGTACCTAGAGTTATAGCTATAGCTACTTTGTCATATCCTAGAATACGTCCTAAATAACTGAGTTTAATTAATTTGGGTACATGTTTAGTAGAACCCAAATATCTGTCTAGTACCTAGCTACTCTAGGGGGTATGGTCAGCCCAGCCCCCTAGCATGTCATCTAGCAAGTTACGAAATCAGGAAAGAGTGAATCTGACTAGGACCCACAAAAAAATAGCGGCTTCCTGAAACAATCCAATGCTTCTGGAAACCGCAACCACACAATCTCTTGGAGTATATAAACAATCGTCTTTTCAAGCTCTTTACATTAACGGACATGACGCATCATGAGTAAAACACCCGTCAAACGTGGCAGGCCAGCAGGGATG
>Ga0255772_10006461_pt1 | contig 10696 bp, 9 predicted proteins | sample 071ome_34_FD_179970 | JGI IMG/M metagenome (GOLD analysis project Ga0255772, IMG submission 179970) | Coastal salt marsh microbial communities from the Groves Creek Marsh, Skidaway Island, Georgia - 071411BT metaG (version 2) | ecosystem: Environmental > Aquatic > Marine > Intertidal zone > Salt... | reverse complement strand
CCTTGCTAAGAAGATACAGATTGGCTATGAGATTGGTGACGTATTGTGGTATTGTGCAGTATTGGCAGAAGAAATGGGGATGAACCTTGGACACATCATGGAAAACAACTTACAGAAACTTGCTGACAGGAAGGCTCGTGGGGCTTTATCAGGCAGCGGGGATAACCGTTAAATGGTCTATATACTTGGTGCTTATCAGCTGTCTACTGTACGTAATAGGCATGGCAGGTTTAGAAAATATCTGCGACTGTTCTAAGGATTTTAATAACTGGTGGACAGCAGAATACTGGACAAAAAAAGAGGGGGCTTAATTGCCCCCTTTTTTATTATCGCATTCCTATTTTTTCCCAACCTTTTGCCATATCAGTTAGTATAGAATAGTTGTAATATTCACCCTCTTCCGGCTTTCCATACACTTTATGATATTCCTCATATGCTTTATTCTGATAAATGGATTTAATTTTATTAAACTCGCTTTTGCCCATTGTATCGAAACCGTATCTCTCTACTCCAGCATACCTAGAACGATGTCTAGCAAGTTTCATAATTTGAGATTTATAGTCATCAATTAGATCAATCAAAAATTCAGCTTGCCTAACTCCGTCAAGACTTTTGTACTCTTCACTATTTTGCAGGATAGGTACTATGTACTCCACAGAATATTCACCTATAAGATTACCAATAAGCGTATCTGCTTCTGGTACACCTGTTTTTGATAGCAGCCTTCTAGGTGATACTTTTAATCTCGCCATTTCCTTCTCAAGAAAATTACGCCTATCTCGCAAGAGAATACCCGCTACTTGACGTGTAATAGGAATCTGTCTACGCAATGGCTCATCCCTTGTTCCCGGCTGAAATACCTCTGGAGCGGTGTACTGCGGAAGCCAAGAACTTTGGCTAGTAAACTCCTGAATGTTTTTCTGTAAGGCGTAGTTCATAGGAATACGTGCTGTTGACTTTGTTACAATTAAGTCAAACAAATTAGATGAGTCAGTTTGCCGCGCAATAACCTCGTCATCAGGAGATAGCCACGTATTTGCAATATCCTGACCTGCGGTTATAGGAATTGTGTATGTACTAAACAGATTGGCTATATAGTTTCCACCAATTTTAGCAGCCTTCTGATACATATCTTGATCGTCACGCAACAAATCACGAATAGCACCATCAATAGCGTATGCTCCAAAACCTGCTCGCATCTGTGTACCAGTGAGTGCTTGAATTGCGTCTGCTATAAATCGCGTATCACCTAAAACTGGATCGTCATTTTTCCATTTTACGTATAAATCAGCAAAGAAAAGGTAGGGTGCTGCAGGAAAGAATGGACGCATATCATAAGTACGCCCATCATCCATTTTGTACTCATACCATCTTTCACCAGCATTTTCACTTCCCCTGAAAGCTACAGCACCTGCTAAAATACCGGTACCTACAAGTGCTTTTGCAATTTCTTCGTAGTTATCGGAGTCTTTTGCAAATGAACGTGCGGCACCCTGAAAAATATATGCAGGGGAATACTCGTAAGTAAATCGCAAAGCATTCATAATAAATCTAGGAAACGGTACCAGCGAAGTTGTCAAGAATGGTGCAGAGTGTATTGCACTTACAAAAGCTTTTCCAGCTGCGGTATTAGGTGTTGCTTGATATGTAAAATAAAGCGAATCCTTTACCGCTTTGTCTAACATCATCTGTCCGCGCTTGTCACCAAAAATGGTCTTAAACTTTCCTTCCTCAATAATATTTAGCAAATTGAAGTCTTTTGCGGTTACGTCTTTACCTTCAGACAGTTGTTTTTGGAATGCTTCATTAAGTTGTCTTTTCAAAGAGCCAGAGAATGCAGCCTGTTTGAAAAAGTTATCCGTAAGCTGATTAAGAGCATTGAGTTCCATTGCTATTGCTCTGGACGCATTCATGCCCTTTTTCTTGCCTGTTTTAGAGTCTATATCACGAAGTTGACGATACAATGATTCTGCTTTTTGATCAAAGCCCATTTGAAAGATTTCTTTAATAGCACTAGATTCTTTGGTATTCATCATGCCATAAATTATTGACATAGCATCTGAATTAGGATCAGTAAAGTTAAAACCTTTTTTGCCCTTACCAAAGCCTATACTTTTAAGACCTGATGCAATGCCACGATCAACTAACTTTGTCACACCATCAATACCGGCACGTCCAAATCCACCTACGCCGTTACGAACTGTTGTTGCAGTCTGTGAAGTCATAGCAGCAAGACGAATTGTGTCTAGTTTTCTAGCTAGTCCATCTACTTCTGCCTTGTCCTCGACCGCCTCCGATTTAGTTACTGCAAGACGAATATCACCTTCGTTTACAGCCTCTTCAAGTTCTTTAATTTTTTTCAATGCCTCTTCATCAAGACCAAATATCTTATTAGCAGCAGCATTATTAAGCCTAACTTGCAGTCGCTTGGTTTTAGCCATTGCCGCACCACGTCTACCCCAATCAGATGCATCTGCCATTACAAACGCGCCGAAGTCTCCATGTGTCAGCTTATACTTTTCCAAAATACTGCCATACAGTTCCTCTGCTTTTTCAGGGTCTTTCTTGGCTACCTCTTCAAAGGCACGTGCTACAAACTCTGTAATACGTTCATCTGGTGCCTTTTCCAAACCTGCTTCTGCAGCCAGTTCTACCATACCAGCATAGACACGCAGAGTTTTTTCTGGTGTCATAGTCATATTGAAGTCAGGCTCTAAATCTTTACCTTCCTGCATTACATCACGTACAATGTTACCCTTGGCGACTTCATTTTCGTCAAGCGCACGAAGGCTAGGCAAGCTGTCTTTCACCTGCTTTGCAAGTTTTTTATTTGTTTTATTTTTCGTGAGTGTTTTCGCAGCTTCAATAGTGGCTTCTTCTTCTTGCTCAAGAACCTTGGCTACTAGGTCAGGTGTGTCTTTTTCGATGTACTTTTTAACCCCGCCTTTACCTGCGTAAACTACACCAGCAGCAGGAAGAGCCGCACTTAGCCCAAAGGCCAATGCGGTTTCACTTGCATTGTAGTCGTCACGAAGGTCTGCAGTAATTTCTGTTTTCTGTGCAGCTACATTCTGTAATGAGCCACCAATTCCTTCTGCAATAACGGTAGTTGGAATGGGGTTTGCGGCTGCTTTTGTAGCCAGCGTAGTGATTGGGGTTTTGAGTGATTGCATCAGTGTACGATTTACAGCAACCTTCGCACCTGTCTGTGCGGCTATTCCCCCAGCTTTACCTGCACCGGGAAGTAAAAGACCAATATACGTTGACGGAGCCGTGAGAATACCTGTCGCATAGTCTCCTGCAGCAGTAAGAAAGCTATCAGCAAATGCTGGCATCTCATTAAATGTTTGATATAGTAGACGATAGTCACTGAGCCGTTGCGCAGCCTTGTCACGAGTTTCCTGCGTTAAATCCGGCGTTTCAGTTGCATCTGCTGCTGCTGCAGATACGTATCTATAATCACCACCTGCTGTAATTTCATTTACATTAAAGGAACGAAAGTGTTCAATATATTCTTCCATAGCTACGTCAGGGTCTGTAATATCTGTCATCCCCAAACGGTCTTGCACAAAACGTACTGCGGCCTCACGTACAGCAGAATTATTTTCTATATTCTTATGTGCGGTAATAGCCGTAGCTTCGTTAATATCTTCCGGCTCTTCTTCTTCTTCAATAAACTGACTTAATACACCTGTAGTTACGGGTGTATCTGCAGCAACTTTTTGTGGTGTTTCTCTCAATAAACCGGGCTGCTGATCTTCTTCTTCTTCTTCAATGAACTGATCTAGTACACCCATAATTATTTCCTCGACATCAAGCCGCCACGATTTTTACTTTGGGTTGGAGGCGGGAAAGATGTTTTAACGTCCTCTACATCCCTGCCTGTGGCTTTAACATATGCAGATAAAGCAGTTTCATATTCTTTTATTGTTTTTGCTTTTCTCATCTGCCTAGCTAATTCTACTGGGGTAGACTTTTTTACCTTTTCGGAAGTAATACTATTTTTTTGTTGGTCTATTTTTTTCTCAACTTCTTTAAGTATTGCATATGCTTCTGACTTGGTTACGCCAGTTGCGGACATAATAGCATTTACCTTTGATACTCTACCCGCCAAAACAGGCAAATCTTGTACTGCATCCACTGCCATCTGCATTTTATCTAGTCCACTGTCTATTTCAATTCCCGCATCTTCAATAGCCATTTTTGCTACTGCGGGGTCTTGCCCTTTTTCTGTGGCTATTTCAAACACAGAGAAAAATGCAGGATTTTTGTAGCCTTTAAGTTTTGCATCTGCAATAGCATCTTCAATAGACACACCTGCTGCTAAAGAAACATTGAGAAGACTCTCTGCCCCCTCTGCAGTGTCAGGATAAGTACGCCGTAGTTTATCGCCTTCCGCTATAGTGGCTGCTGTAGGCGTTGTTGATACTGTCGGCTGTTCGTCACCCACTTTATCAGCCCCCAATGCAGCAGCAGTCTGTTCAGAAGCAGTAGCGGCAGGGCTGTCTGTTGTGGTAACAGGAGCAACACCGAATGGCACAGCAGCCAAAAATGCTTCAACATCCAATGCAGGATCAAGAACAGAAAGCTGATCTTCTACTACCTTTTTCGATACGTTTCTTTTTGCTGCTTCAATGCGGTCATATATAGCCATCGCATCAGCTTCTTCTTCTGAACTACGAAGTCGGGCTTCTTGTCCTGCACCACCGCCTTTGATTAGGTCAGCAATACGGGCATGGGCGTCTCTTTCTGTTTGGTCGAACCCCTGCAAGACATTTTTTTCTTCTGTTTCTATGGCTCGTACAAAAATACTAGACCAAGAGTTCATCTTTGCTGCTGAAGTAGCACCTTTAGGCTTGTTCTTTTCTATAATTGCTGCTCTTTGATTGAGAATAGCTACCTTTGCAGCAAACTGTTCCGGTGTGATAAGTTTACTGTCTACTTGACGATTTAATTCTTCCCTCTCTTCCGCAATCTCTTCACCTACGGTTTTACCCGGTTTACCTGTTAATTCTAGCTTACGAGCCTCAAGTCTATCTACTTCTGTTCTGTCAATCTCTCCAGTTTTCTCGTAATTATCCATCATATCATTAAGGGCAAACTCTATTTCTAGGTCAATACCAGCAAAAGCATTATCAGAAGTTTCTGCAGCTTTTATTTTTATGCTACGATTTACGGCTTTCAGTTGAGTTTGTATATTTCTAGCTTCATCTGAACCTGCGGGAAACCGTTTAAGCTGCTCTTCTAACACAATTTTCATGTCTTCTTCATCTTTAGTATTCAATACCGCTTGTTCTTGCTCATTACGCATTTTAGTGTACTTCTCTAAGAGGACAGGATCTTCCTGTACATTTTTCAAAGCAAGTTTTTTGTTTGCATAATCCAAGCGTTCTGCAGGAGTTTTATCACGAAGCGAAAACTCTTCAGCCTTGAATGTTATTGTCGGAAGTTGAGCAAGGGTAGTAACGTCAGAACCGTATAATGCACGAATTTCTTCACCCGCCTCTTGCATGGCACGACCAGTAACATCAATGTCTTTACCCAACACAGCACCAACAAGAGTACGTCCAGTGCCTGTATCCATTCCTTCTGGGATACGGTAGTCGGTAGCAAATGTTTTTGGCGCACCAGCAGCAGCAATAGCATAGTCATCAAGAGTTGCCAGTGGTGCATCTAAGCTGGCTCTATCAAAATACTGCATGATATCATAACCAGCATCTTTAGCCTTCTGTAACTCATCAATTCTCTGGTTAAAGGCTTCTACGCTACCACGCTCTTTTAGTAGACCACCTGCATAGGCAATGGCTCTTTCTGCGTTGGCGTCACCTCCCAATACAGCGTAAGCACGTTCCAGTGCTTCTCTGTTTTCTTCGATTTCTTCGCGGCGTTTGTCTTGATCTTTGATTGCACGTTGTACTTGAAAGTCTTTCAGCTTATCTACACGTGTATTAATGCGTTCAATACTGTCTTTAAGGGCTTTGTTAGCTTCTGTAGCAAAACCTGTAACAAAACCTTCACCAAATGAACCTAAATTAAGAAATGACATATCAAGAACCTCTGGACATTATGCCGCCTACACGTTCTTCGGCAGCTTTTTTCATGCTATCAATAACAGGTTGTGCATCAGAAGGTTCAGTAGTTTCTTCTTCCCCTTCCATTTCTTCTTCTTTAAATTTAGTTACAGCAAGATCAACCAGAGAACTGCGTGTTACTTTATCTTTTTCAAGACCACTTGTATATTTAATACCGGCAGTATCGCCAATCAACATAATTAGTTCAACAAGTACAGGCAGGATCAACATACCTACATCAACACTATGTTTACCCTCCATGACACTACCTAGTTGCATTGTGTTGGCAATGGTAGTTACAGGTATTCCCATCTCCATCACATCTAAAAGTTGTGCCGACACTTCTTCCGACTGAAGTCGAGGAAGATAATAGTCCAACGCTTCTTCTACCGTTGTATACTGTGCAGGTTGTTGCCAAGGACGTGAGCCAAGTTCAGCAGTTAATGATTGACCCGGAATAGGTGCATCAAGTTTAGGTTGCATCATTATGTCAGCCATTCTTAATTTCCTCACGTTTCTTTTGAATTGTTTCAATATAAGAAGCTATACGTCTTGAAGGTTGCAATATGTCATCATCATTTGCATTCGCCACCCGTTTTTTTGGTGGACCCATCAGAGTATTTTTAGACGCAGGAGTTTCTTCTGGCATATTTTTCATAGCCAGTGAAAAGTTTTGATGTAATATAGGTGTAGGATTAGTTATCATAATTTTTTACCCAAACTCAATAAATGCACTACCAAGTGTGCCAATCAAACCGCCTAATGCACTACCAGCCGCAGAACTACTTGCTGCCTTTGTTGCCGCTGCTTGCGCATCAGCACTAAGTTGTGCAACAGCTAAGTTATTTAAACGATCAAGTTCATTATCTGCTGCTTCCCAAGCATACTCCATGCTATCAGCATAATATTGCCACAGATTGTCATAGGCAGTTTTACTAATATCCAAGATAGCGGAAGCATTAAGTTCGTTAGCACGATTGACAGCAGCAGTATCAGCAGTAGCAATCTGTCTACGCCATTGTGCATTTGATTGTGCAATCACAAGCTGGTTCTGTGCATTGAACTGGTCACGCTGATTATTCATCTCAGCATTAAACCGCTCCACTGTATTAGCCTGACCAGCATTAAACTGTGCCTGTGAATTAGCCTGTGTAGCATTGAACTGAGACACTTGCGTAGCAAGGTTAGCAAAGAACTGGTCAACTTGATTTTGACTAGAAGCATTAAACTGACGTGCAGCATTAGCTGCTGCCTGATCTGTAAACAATGATTGAGTACGCTGCTGTGCCTTAAACAGTTCAGTCTGCTGCTGATTACTAAGATTTGCCATATCCATCTGCAAGAAGGACTGTGCGTTATTTACAGCAGCTTGCTGACGGTTATTCAGGTTCTGTGTATCCATCTGTGCTAATGCGCTGGCTTCTGCCATAACCATTGCCTGACGGTTAGACAGATTATTCAAGTTCATTGTATTTGCAGCGCGAGAGTTCTCAAGTTGTACCTGCTGCTCTGCAGTGAAGTTCATGTTTGCAATGTCACTAATCCTAGCGGCATTTTGAACACGAACCTGAAATGCTTGGTCAAACTCTTGACCCATAAAGGTAGCACGTTGCTGTGCAGCCAGCATTGCACGTTGTTGTCTATTAGACAGATTCTGTGCTTCAAACTGTGCAGTTGTAGCAGCATCTGCCTGTGCAATAGGAAGAGCAGCCTCAAGCGTGGCCTGAACAATTGCCTGACCAGCGAGGCTACTTGCGCCTAGTCCACGTGCAGCCATCTGTGCTGTAGCATTACGCATAGCACCAGCAGCCCATGCAGGTGGATTGGCAGCATCAAAGTTAGCAGTAAGAGAAGCAAGCTGACCTTGTACGGTAGCTTGTGTAGATGGTGTAGCTTCTGCTGCTTGAATTTGTTCTGTAAACTGTGCAGCCTTAGTAGCGTCTGCCGCTGCACCACTGATAAGTTCACCCTGCTGAATTTCACGTTGGACAGGATTATCTATTAGTGTAGCATTTCCTTGCGCTGCTGTCAAGTCCCCCACACTGGATGCTGTTTGCTGGGCCGCTGTGACCTGCGCACGGGGGTCTACAGTACCTTGTGCTGCCTGTGTAGCATTCATAGCTGCATCAACGGCTGGTGCGGCTTGTGCAGCTTCCATGATATTTGCTTGCTGTTCTTGTGGGGCAGCAGCTTGTTGTGTTGCAGCCATAGCTGTAGGCACTGCAACTGCACCAGTCACTGTACCAGCACCGGGTTGTACATACTGCCCTGCTTCAGTAGGAGTAAGTGCTGCTTGTGTTACACCACCCGCTGGCAATCCCGGCTGGTACATACGTTGTACAGTAGATTCACCAATATTGTCTGGTGTTTCTGTTTGTGCAGCAGGTGTGTCTACTTGTTGTTGTTGTGTACCCTGTGCTACAGTACCAGTGTTTGGGTCATTAAAACCCGGTTGAATATAATTTGGATTGTTAGCAGGAAGAGTACCACCAGTCGGCGTGGCGACAAACTGTGCATTTGGTTGACCAGATACCATCGCACCGCCACTTCGCATCTTAACTACACCACCTTTAGCCATCTGCATTGCTTTAAATTGATACTGTTGCATCTGCTGTTGACGCATAGGGTCTTGAGCAAGGTAATCTTGAAAGCCCTGCATATTGCCTGAATAACCCATGGCACGTGCAATCTTCTCCATGCCACTAGGTTTAAATGCTTTGAACATTGCCATACCTTATTCCCTACTCAATACTTTGTCTAGCTTATCTTCAACACGATGCAATGCATCCATGACCTGCCTCATATCATCACGCAATTCAAACTTGGTTGCATAGTCTTCACGTGTCTTGTTCAGTAATATTTCAAGACGCTTGACTTCTTTAGCCATAGTAGTAACCCAAAAGCCACCACCTGCTATGACCAAGCCTAACAGTACATCAACGAGTTCAGCCATTTCCATTGCAAAACCCCTTATGCGTATGGGCTTGCGCCAAGCAGGTCAGCATTCCATGCAGCCTTGAGGCTTGCAATATCTGTTGCGGCATCAATAGCAGCAGCGGCAGGTGCGTCACGAAGACTGGTTTTCTTTGCAACTGATGCGGCTTTAGCCGAAGCATCATCCGCTTCCATTGCTTTCATGTACACAACATCTTCTGCTTCAAGCAGAGGTTTACGAACCTCACGTACCTTATCACGGAAGATTTCTTTTGCCGCTGTCATGTCTTCGCTGATTACAGAACCAGACAGTGACCATGCGCCACGAAAGTGACGGTCAGAAGGCATGGTAACATTTGCGGCATCTGCTTGATTACCATCCTTGTCTACGATATAAACTTCAGGCATCTCTAAACTCCTTTATGCTGCCATGTCTACGGCGACTTCTTCACTTATCTTCCACGCATTTCGCCATTCGCGTGTAGCTGGTAGCTGTTCTTTACGACAGATAACCATCTTGGGCTTGTTGCCCGTGTTCCAGTTGCGCCACACATCTTGTGGTACATCTTTCATAATTAAATACTCAATGGCTTCTTCTTCAGTCATTGCTGGCATTGGTTCTGTTGTGTGCAACAGGTAGCCACGAGTGTGCTTCTTAAAGTCAGGCTGGGCTTCATCTTTTGCCAGTTCGTGATACACCCACACAGGTGGTAGGATACCGCCCTGTAATGCACACGCCATCCAGTTAGGGTCAGGCACAAGTATCTTGGCGCACTCGTCCACGCTGTCTTCGTAGACAACACGGTAGTCTGATTGCACACCTTCAAGGTTTTGCTTTGCCCAGCCTAGCCTATCCCAGAGATGTGTGCCTTTAAACTCAGGTGTCTGCATTAGGCGAGGTCTCCGTGAATTACTTGCAGACAAATTTCCTGCTCTCGTGTCCCCGGACTTGCGTCTGTATTGTGATAGCGCATCCGAAACGCACTTGTTGTCATGCCGTTTCTGCCATCTGAAGCGTTAGTAAAACTTCCTGCACTTGGATGTCCCAAGCTACCAACACCCGCTGATTCCTGATGAGAACACATAGTTGCGGCATACACACTGTTACCCATACTGCTAGAAAAATTCTGACTATATTGTCCTGTGCCGTGGTCTGTCACGCTAGATACATTAAGCGAATCTGCGATAGTGTTAACGTTGGTGGCAACGTAGTTCATCCAAGACTTCGCACTACCATTGACCACATACTCCGTACCCACGCTTCCCGCTGTGGAGTGTTGGAGGTCATCTGCTACTATTGTTCCAGCCATTATGGTTTCTCCGGCCATACTACATCATCAAGTGATGTGTATGTGTTAGTTATGTCACGCAATGCTTGGCGATATGTTGTTTGCTCTGCGGTCATTGTTAAATCAGACGATGCCCACCAATCGGTTTCAGCAAGCAGTTCATTGCGTTTGCTTCTGAGGTTTTTCATTGGTTCAGCGGCGGCTAGTTCATCACGCTTTTGTTTCACCTGTTGCCAAGTTACTCCGAAATCATTGGGGTCAGACGATAAAATAGCCGTACCGTTTTCTGTTGTTCCAACAATCTTTTTGAATGAACTGTTGAATTGCTGTTCAGTAGTTGGAGTTCCTTCACAAACCCAATCGGTTATATTCAAGCTGTGTAAGGCTGAAGCTACATATGAC
>Ga0255772_10006460_pt1 | contig 10700 bp, 8 predicted proteins | sample 071ome_34_FD_179970 | JGI IMG/M metagenome (GOLD analysis project Ga0255772, IMG submission 179970) | Coastal salt marsh microbial communities from the Groves Creek Marsh, Skidaway Island, Georgia - 071411BT metaG (version 2) | ecosystem: Environmental > Aquatic > Marine > Intertidal zone > Salt... | reverse complement strand
GGCGCGGAACTCATCGTGGAGCGGGAAGCGAGAGCCTCCCATAAGAGACTCCGAATACATTAGCGCAGACCACTCCCGTTATTGAAAACTGTTCTTGCAATAACGAGGCGGACCATACATTTTTATGTCTGGATTTTTGTTGGTGAAAGAGGTTGTGTTGGCGGATGATGAGTTATTTAGAATAACTCATCCAGAACATCTGTAGGGTGGCCTTGATCAATCAGAACTGGGCGGGCGTTATCTTCTTCTGGTGGAGGAGGGACGTGCTCGCTTCTGAATATTTCGAAGATGGCATTTTTCTCGCCAGGTAGGGCTCTGTGGCCAGTGGTTGGATTGATTCTGATAGTTACAATGTTCTCGGGTTGTTGCATTGTGTTTTCGTAAGGGGGTAAGGCTTCTTTCATATAGTCCATCCAGATTGGAAGGGCTGCTCTGCCGCCGTATTCATTTCTTCCAAGTGTGGAAGGTTTGTCAAAACCTACCCAAACGGTGGTGACTAAATCAGAGTTAAAGCCAGAGAACCATGCGTCTACTTGATCATTGGTTGTACCGGTTTTTCCTGCGATATCGTTTCTGTCTAGCTCTTTGGCTTTTCTGGCTGTTCCAAGTTTTACAACGTCTTTCATCATATCTGTAATGATATAAATACTTCGAGGGTCGATATCCGGATTTTGCGGGTTCAGTGTACTTGGTTTACTTGCTGCTCTGCCAAGTTCTACATTTGTTGGTTGTGTGTCTATTTCGTTTTCTTTATTGGGCGTTGGTTGCAGATCACGGTTGCTGAAGGGGCTGGTGTTCGTCTTTGTGTGCGGATTTTGATATACGATATTTCCGTCAAAATCTTCTATATGTTCAATAATGTAGGGAGATATTTTTTGTCCGCCATTTGCAATCGTGCTGTAAGCAGTGGCGAGTTCCATTGGTGTGATGGCTGCACTTCCCAGGGCGATGGAGAGATCTTGAGGTAGGTGTTTTTCAGGGAATCCAAACTTTTTGATGGTGTTGATCGTTTGTTGAATGCCCAGTGTTTGTACGATTCTAATGGATATTAGGTTTCTTGATTGATATAGCGCTTGTCGGAGTCGGGTTGGGCCATAGAATTTTCCGCCGGCATTTTCTGGTCGCCAGGAGGTTTCCAGTTGTTGGTCCTGGAACACGACGGGAGCATCGTTAACGATGGAGGCGGCGGTGAAGCCATCCTCTAATGCAGAGTAATAGATAAACGGTTTAATGGCTGAGCCAGCTTGTCTTCTGGCTGATGTGACTCGGTTGAACTTGCTGTTATAGAACTCAAAGCCGCCTTGAAGAGCGCTAATGGCCCCGTTTTTCGGATTTACAGAGACAAGTGCAGCTTGGGCTTTTGGTATTTGTCCAAGTTTCCATTGTTGATCATCATCATAATATACGCGAACAATGTCTCCCTGTTTTAGTACATCGGTTGCTTTTCGGATTCGTTTGCCTTTTTGGTTGGCCGAAATGTGTTCTCTAGCCCAGGTTAGGTTTTTCTTGGGGATGTTGATCAAGGTTCCATCTTTGGTGATTAGGCTAGCTTGTTGATCGGTTACTTCCCATGTAAGAGCTGGAACAAGTTGGTTTATTTGGCGATGTTTTTTAAGAAGGTTGGTGAGTTCGGTAATTTCTAGAGGTTTGTTGGTGTCGTTAAGTACGTGCTCTAGATTTATATTGTCTTCAGGGCCAAGAAAACCGTGGCGTTTACTGTAGTTTTCTAAGTGAGTGGCGATCGAGTTAAGTGCTGCTGATTGGTGATGGCTGTTGATTGTGGTGAAGATTTTATATCCGCCTGTATAAATGTCATCTGGAAAAAGCTCTAGCGCTTCGGTTCTGGCCATGTCGGCGGCATAGAATGCGTCAACCTCGGATTTTGGGCTGTGGTATTTTGCGGTCACCGGGCTTTGCTGGGCTATTTTTTTGTCGTTTAGGTTTATATAGCCCAAGGCGTGCATTCGATCTAGGATCCAGTTTCTGCGCTCGATGGCGCGTTCCGGATTTCTTAATGGATTATATGCTGATGGTGCCTTGGGTAGGCCTGCAATCATGGCGGTTTGTGCTAGGGTTAATTCGTGGACATTTTTTCCGTAATAGGTTCTGGCTGCAGCAGCAATGCCATAGGATCTGTGGCCAAGATAAATTTTGTTTAGGTACAGTTCAAGAATTTGTTCTTTGCTTAGTGACTTTTCTAACTGGAGTGCCAGTAGGATTTCGTTGAATTTTCTTGAGAATGTTTTTTCTCGGGAGAGGAAGTAGTTTTTGGCGACTTGCATGGTAATGGTGCTGCCGCCCGATTTAATGCTTCCTGAGGTGGCTAGCTGAAATGCAGCTCTGGCTAGGCCAACTAAATCTACGCCTTGATGTTCCCAGAAGCGGTTGTCTTCTGCTGAAATTAATGCGTTTGTGAAATTCGTCGGGATTTCATGATAAGCAATTGGAGAGCGGTGTTTCTCTCCGTATTCGGCGATCAGCTTGCCGTCTTTTGTGAAAATCTTAAGTGGTACCTGGAGTTGGATGTCCTGGATCTCTGAAACGGGTGGTAAATTCGGTAAAAGAGCCAAGGTTACACCTGAGAAAATCAAGGTGATTGAGCAGATGGTTGAAAAGGCAATATAAGATAGTATTTTGATTGCTCTAAATGTGGTTTGAGTCATAGAAATAGTGATTTATTTTTAAGAAACGAATTTAAATTGCAAGCTGTGCTGGAATCATAGCACTTTGAGGTCTATTTTTTTAGTTCTAGGTTTGCTATATCAATGAAGCTGTTATTTAATGTGCATTAATATATAGTTCTCGTAAGTGCTCGTACTATAGGGAATTCTCAGTGTTCGGATTACTAAAAAGAAAAACAACAACACTGTTGGGGTTGGATATTAGTTCAACAACAGTGAAGCTTATCGAACTTGGACAGCAGGGTAATCGTTATCGTGTAGAAAGCTATGCGGTAGAGCCCTTGCCTGAGGGTTCTGTTGTTGAAAAAAATATTCAAGATGCAGATGCGGTAGGTGAATCCATTTCTCGAGTTGTATCTCGGGCAAAATGTCGTGCTCGGTCTGCAGCTGTAGCTGTATCTGGTTCGTCGGTAATTACCAAGACGATCGAAGAGAATTCATCTCTCAGTGATGATGATTTAGAAAATAAAATTATGCTTGATGCTCATCAGCATATTCCTTTCCCTCTTGAAGACGTCTATCTGGATTTTGAAGTTCAGGGAACTCATCCTGAAAATGAAGATATGGTTGAGGTTGTTCTTGCTGCTTGTCGTAAAGAGGATGTGGAAGTTAGAGAAGGCGTCTGTACGCTTGGTGGTTTGACTGCAAAGGTGGTTGATGTTGAGGCCTATGCGCTCGAGCGTTCGCTGGAGTTGATTCAGAGTCAGCTGGATGGCGATATAGCTGATATGTTGGTTGCTATCATCGATATTGGTGCAACGACAACTACATTGAGTGTACTTAATGAAGGTAAGACCATTTATAACCGTGATCAGGTTTTTGGTGGTAAACAACTAACCGAAGAGATTATGCGCCGTTATGGTCTTTCCATGGAAGAGGCGGGTCTGGCTAAGAAACAAGGTGGTCTGCCTGATGACTATGAAGTAGAAGTGCTTCAGCAGTTTAAAGAAGCTGCAGTTCAACAAATCAGTCGTTCGTTACAGTTATTCTTTAACGGTTCCCAATATCATGATGTGAATTACATTGTGTTGTCAGGGGGGAGTGCATCTATTCCTGGGCTTGATGAGATGGTCCAAGAGAAATTGGGAACTCGTGCGGTGGTTGCCAATCCGTTTATCGATATGTCTATTGCCCCGAAAGTAAATGCTACTGCGTTATCAAATGATGCACCTTCTCTAATGGTTGCATGTGGCTTGGCACTGAGGAGTTTTGACTAATGGCTAGAATTAACCTCAGACCTTGGCGAGAAGAATTAAGACAAGAGAGACAGCAGCAATTCATGGTGACATTAGTCGGCGTGCTGGTCTTTGCATTTGCTGTTTTATTTTTCTGGCATCAGTATCTTAATGGTTTGATTGATGATCAAGCAGCTCGAAATCGCTTTATTCAGCAAGAGACGGATAAGCTTAAAGAACAAATTGCTGAAATTGATCGACTTAAACAGGAACGTAACCGTTTGATCGACCGAATGAAGGTTATTCAGGAGTTGCAAGGTAATAGACCTGTTGTTGTTAAAGTTTTTGATGAGTTGGTTCAGACTATTCCTGATGGTGTTTATTATCAGGATATCCAGGTTGAAGGTGCGGAATTGAATATCACTGGAATAGCTGACTCTAATAACCGTATCTCCAGCTTAATGAGAAATTTTGATAATTCTGAGTGGTTTAAGGATCCAAATCTGACGTCAGTGAAAGCAATTAAAGAAGAAGGGGGGACTACCAGTAGTTTTAAACTTACGGTCCATCAAACAACCCCGAACGCTGAGGAAGAGGATACTAAGAAAGGTCGGAGGAAGCGCTCATGAGTTTAGCTGAATCGATTGAAAAACTGAATGAACTCGATCTCAATGATATTGATTTTAATAACATGGGGTCCTGGCCGCTGATTGGTCGATTATTTGTTTTGATTCTTGTGGTGGTTCTCGTTGTTGCTGGTGGTTATTGGTTTCATATCAAAGGCCTTGGCGAACGTTACGAATCAGAAGTAAGAAAAGAAAAAACGCTGAAAGATGATTTTGAAAGTAAAGCTTTCAAAGTGGCCAACCTGGATGCATATAAGCAGCAAATGGTTGAGATGGAAGAAACTTTCGGTGCGTTATTAAGACAGTTGCCGAGTGATACTGAAGTAGCTGGCTTGTTAGAAGATATTACCCATACAGGTCTCGGTAGTGGTTTGAAATTCGAGACTATTGATCTGCAGCCTGAATTAGCTAAAGAGTTCTATATTGAGCTACCTTTTAAAATTCGGGTAGAAGGCACTTATCATGAATTTGGGTCGTTTGTTAGTGGGGTTGCAGGTCTACCGCGAATTGTTACTTTGCATGATTTAAATATCTCTCAGGCGAAAAGTGATGTTGCGGATGATGTATTAGTTATGGATATTCTGGCTAAGACTTATCGCTACAATGAGAAAAATAAGAGAGGTGGTAAGTGATTAGTGTAAATCTCTCTATACTTCGAATTATGGCTGTTGCTTTCGCTTTGCTGGGTTTGACTGGGTGTTATGGTGAGAAGGGTTTGAGTGATATTAAGGCGTATATGGCTGATATTAAAAGTCGTCCTCATGGTCGGATTGAGCCATTGCCTGAATTTCATGCTTATGAGGCTTTTACATATAAGGCGAGTGAAATGAGATCCCCTTTCACCAAGCCTGTTGTTGTTGAGGTTATGCAAACTGAGATCGAAGACACGCAGAATCTGTTTCCTGATTTTGATCGCACTAAAGAATATTTGGAACGTTTTGCAATTACTACTTTATCAATGGTTGGTACCCTTTCTCGAGAGGGTGAGAATCTTTGGGCCCTGATTAGTGATGAAAATGGTGACGTGCATAGGGTCAAGACTGGCAACTATATTGGTCAGAATCATGGCCAGATTATAGATGTTAGTGAACTTGGGGTTCAGGTTTTAGAAATTATTCCGGATGGTGACGGTGGTTGGGTTCAAAGACCAAGAGCTATTCAGATTGACGGATTAGAAGAATAATTATTTGCCACAGATGAAATCGGTGATGGCTATGAAATTTTATGGTGGGTTCGATTCGATGAATATCAAAACAACGTCTAGGAAAATTGGGATGTTAATCAGATGGTTGACGGCATGGTGTCTGGCATTAACAGCTTCAACCTGGGCGAATGCCGTCAGTTTAAATAAACTGGATGTTTCTTCGTTGGCAAATGAAGGGGTCGAGGTTCGCTTACAGTTTGATGGCAAACCGCCTGAGCCGAAAGGCTACACAATTGATAAGCCTGCGCGTATCTCTCTTGATTTGATGGGCGTTCAAAGTGGACTGAAAGAAAAATACCATAAGCTTGGGTTCGGAAATGCTCGAAGCTTAACGGTAATTGAGGCTAAAGATCGCACTCGTGTAATTGTTAATCTAACTGAGTTGGTAGATTACAATGCGACTGTTTCTGGCAATAATCTTGTTCTTGCGTTAGGCGGTGGAAACGTTGAAAAGGCAGCTATTGATACTCTGACTCAAGAGCAGTCTCAGTCGCAATTTCATGATGCCAAGAAAGCGATTCAGGACATTGATTTCAGGCGTGGTGAAGCTGGTGAAGGTCGTATTCTAGTTACTGTGTCTGATCCGTCGATTGCTGTAGATATGGAATCTTTAGGAAGTAAAATATTTGTTACTTTCCCTGATGGTGAAGTACCTGCTGAGTTGATGCGACGTTTGGATGTAACGGATTTCGCTACGCCAGTAACTTTTGTTGATATGTTGAAAGAAGATGGTGTTCCAAAGCTAACAATTGAAACAGCGTCGACTCATGAATATCTGGCTTATCAGACTGATAACTTGCTAACCATTAATGTTAAACCTGTTACCGAAGAAGAGGCTGAGCAGCGTCGTAAGCAGAAATTCCCTTACAGTGGAGAGAAACTTTCATTAAATTTCCAGGATATCGAGGTTAGATCGGTACTTCAGTTAATTGCTGACTTTACAAGTTTGAACTTGGTAGCGAGTGATACGGTTGCAGGTCGAATTACTCTAAGGCTTCAAAATGTGCCTTGGGATCAGGCTTTGGACTTGGTTTTGAAAACCAAAGGATTAGATAAGCGTAAAATTGGTAATGTCTTACTGGTGGCTCCTGCAGATGAAATCGCTGCGAGAGAGAAGCTGGAACTGGAAGCTCAGAAGCAGGTGGCAGAGCTTGCACCACTTGAAACTGACTTCTTACAAGTTCGTTACGCTAAAGCGGCAGATGTTGTAGGTCTTCTTTCATCTGATCAGGGCTTATTAACAGATCGCGGTAGTGCTAGTGTGGATGAGCGTACCAACACTATTATTGTTCGTGATACAGCGAAAAAGCTGGATGAAATTCGTGATGCCATGAAGGTGCTTGATATTCCTGTTCGTCAGGTGTTGATTGAGGCGCGTATTGTTATTGCTACCAAGAACCTAGGTAAAGAACTGGGTGTTCGATGGGGTGGTGCTTCCTGGGATCAGAATTCTAGTACTTTTAAAGGCATTTCCGGTTCTATTGAAGGTGTAGAGTCAGCGAAGGATATCTATAATAGCCGTAAGCAAACTGACTTTAATAATCAGCAGAGTATTCTGGAAGCCCAAAATCAATTCCTTCAGGATTTAGCTGCGGGTACTGCGACTGTTCCAGATTTTGTGCAGCTGGAAAGTTATGAGGATGGTCAAATTGAAGACTCATTAGTCGTCGACTTGGCTGCTACCAGTCCAAACGCAACAACTTTTGCTCTTGGTGTCGCTGCGTTTGATTATGTAATTGATCTTGAGTTATCAGCATTGGAAACTGAAGGTAAGGGTGAGATTATTTCTCAACCTAAAATTATTACTGCGGACGGTCAGACTGCGAAAATTGAATCGGGTACTGAAATTCCTTACCAGGAGGCTTCATCAAGTGGTGCGACAACAACTTCCTTCAAAGATGCTGTATTATCTCTTGAGGTAACGCCACAGATTACACCTGATGATCGTATTATTATGGATCTTAAGATTAACCAAGATTCAGTTGGTGAAATCTTTAACGGTATCCCGAGTATTGATACCCAAGCCTTGGAAACACAAGTTATTGTGGAAAATGGAGAAACCATTGTTCTTGGTGGTATTTTCCGAGGTGAAGATGTAGAACAGATCGAGAAAACGCCTTTCTTGGGTGATCTACCATACATTGGTGCTTTGTTTAGAAGAACAACTCAAACAGAGGATAAAGCTGAGTTGTTGATGTTTATTACGCCTAAATTAGTGAAGGATACCTTGTCTGTTCGTTAATTTACGGCTAACAAGGGGTTAGTCATTAATATCTTTTTAGTTGGGCCGATGGGTGCTGGAAAAAGCACCATCGGCAGACTCTTATCTACAGAGTTAAATCTTCCTTTTTTTGATTCTGATAAAGTCATCGAAGAGCGAGCTGGAGCTAATATTCCCTGGATATTTGATGTCGAGGGTGAAGCTGGATTTCGTGAAAGAGAAACTGCTGCTATCGATGATCTTACCGCAATGGATAATATAATCCTGGCCACTGGTGGTGGCGCAGTTTTAAAGCCTGAGAATAGAAAGTTCTTAAGTGATAGAGGTTCTGTTATCTATCTAAAGACTTCTGTTGAGCTTCAAATTGAGCGTACACGTAGAGATAAAAATAGACCGTTGTTGCAAACGGAAGATCCTACAAAAGTGCTTCAAAATCTCATGGATATAAGAGATCCTCTTTATCAGGAAGTGTGTGATCATGTTGTTGCTACCGATAAAAGAAACCCGAAACTTGTAGTAACTGAAATCTGTCGTGTGCTAAGTCTTTAGCAAATTGTTTCTAGTGTTGTTTGAGTAAAATTATGAAAACCTTGACTGTAGATTTGGGTGATCGTTCGTACCCTATCTTTATTGGTAATGGCTTATTGGGGAATACAGATCTACTTGCTCCTTATATCAAAGGTCAGCAAGTTATGATCGTAACGAATGAAACTGTTGCTCCGCTTTATCTTGAATCCTTAAAAAAGGGGTTATCTGGATTTCAGGTAGATGAAGTGATTCTTCCAGATGGTGAGAAATATAAGAATGCGGAGACGCTGGATTTAATCTACAGCAAATTACTGGAAAAAAGGCATAATCGAAAAACGACACTAATCGCTCTTGGAGGTGGTGTTGTTGGTGATATGTGTGGTTATGCAGCTGCGTCGTATCAGCGTGGTGTTGATTTCATTCAGGTGCCTACCACGTTACTTTCCCAAGTGGATTCATCCGTAGGTGGAAAGACAGGTATTAATCATCCTCTGGGTAAAAACATGATTGGCGCTTTCCATCAGCCGAATGTGGTGATTGCTGATACGGATACTTTGAAAACGCTTCCAGATCGAGAGTTGTCGGCTGGTGTAGCGGAAGTAATCAAGTATGGCCTAATCAGAGATCAGGAATTCCTAGATTGGATTGAAAGTAATACAGCTTCTTTACTGGCGTGCGAATCTGATGCCTTAAGTCATGCAATTTATGAATCATGCCGAAATAAGGCTGAAATTGTTGCTGAGGATGAACTTGAGTCTGGATGCCGAGCATTGCTGAATCTTGGACATACCTTTGGCCATGCCATTGAGGCTCATCAGGGTTATGGTGTATGGCTTCATGGTGAGGCTGTTGGTGCTGGTATGGTTATGGCGGCGTATATGTCGTATCAGATGGGATGGCTGCGTGAGGATGATTATTCTCGTGTTGTCGCCATGGTGAAAGATGCTAAGTTGCCTTATCAGTCTCCAGAAAATATGTCGCCTGATGATTTTATTGAGTACATGTCGCTTGATAAGAAAAATCTAGATCACCGTATTCGTTTAATTTTATTGAAATCTCTTGGGCAGGCTGTGATTACGTCGGAATATCCTGCTGATGCTTTTAATGATACATTGGTAAATTGTTAACGTTTCTTCAAGCAAAGGAAAGAACGGCAAGGAAGGTGATATGTCTGCAGCAGCTCAACCAGAAATGACCGGTTTTGAAACAGAACAAGTGGTAGCAGGTGTTACTTCGAGTCGTTTTTTCTCCGGTGGTAGAAGGGGAGAATTACTGGATCAGGTAGTTCATCTTACCCGATTTGGTTCCTTGTTGGTTAATGTGAGTGGTGAGGCTGGAACGGGTAAATCTCACCTTTTACATGCTGTTAAATCCAGTCTTCCTGGTACTGCTATTGAGGTTAACGCATCTTTGTTGATGTCAGCTTCAGAGTTGCTTAATCAAATGCTTCACCAGTTGATGGTGTCTCGCTTTCATCATGATTTACCTGACCTGCCGCAGACTAAGGATGAAGAGTCTTTACTCTCAATTATTAGTTCTTATTTTCTGCGTTTGTCGGATTCTGGAAGCTCAATTGTTGTCTTAATTGATGATGCGCATGAATTAAGTGAGGAAGCTCTTCAAATATTATTTAGGCTTATTCTGGATAAAAAGCATATTGACGTGGTTCGTTGCGTTCTGTTTGCGGAACCTTATCTTGAAAAGCTTCTGGCTAAATCTTCAGTTAAAGAAGCTGGCGGCGAGCAGGTGTTTACCCTGAAAATGCCTGTTATGGATAGTGCTTCTACGCAAGAGTATTTATCCTTTTTGGAATCCGCAAAACCTGAAACTGAACGCATTATGTATTCCGAAAAGGATGTCAGTACCATTCATGAATTGTCTGAAGGGGTTTTAGGACAAGTAAATGCTGCTATTCGTTCTTTACTGGAGAGAGAGTCTCCTTCCAAGAAAGTCGAATCGTCTCAAGGACTCTCAAAGATTAATTCCTTTGTTTTGATCTTGGTTGTGCTTTCTATTGTTGGTGTGCTGTTTTTGTATTTATCTGATAAACAGGAGCCTGTTTCTGAAAATGTTGCTGATAATACAGTCTCCATTGTGGGTTCGCCTGAAATTATTGAGCTAGAGTCCAGAGAAGCTGCGGACGTTGTGTTGGAGGAAAATACAGCGGAGCGTCCAGTATCTTCGAGTTTGTTAGATCAGCTACGTGAAAAGCAAGAGCAGCTTTTAAAAGAGCGAAATGAGGAAATCGGTAAACCAGTTGAAGAG
>Ga0255772_10006447_pt1 | contig 10716 bp, 14 predicted proteins | sample 071ome_34_FD_179970 | JGI IMG/M metagenome (GOLD analysis project Ga0255772, IMG submission 179970) | Coastal salt marsh microbial communities from the Groves Creek Marsh, Skidaway Island, Georgia - 071411BT metaG (version 2) | ecosystem: Environmental > Aquatic > Marine > Intertidal zone >... | reverse complement strand
AGGAGATCGACGCGCGCCTTAACCGCTGGGTCGGTGGAGTTGGGGTCGTTGCCAGCCTGCTTAGCCAGCCCAATATCTGGATCTTTAACTAAACGCTCTGCTTCAATTAAAGCTGTATTGTAAGCCCTGTTACGGGCCACGGGGTCTGGAATGGCCGTAGCTTGAGCCGCTGAAGTCACGGCGTTTGCAATACCAGTCGTCGTCGTTTGCTGAGCGACTACGTCGCGGGCTTGCTTAGCCGACTGGCCTACAAAGTTTAGAAACGACGTGTTGGCGTTTTTGACAAAGATGTCGGTGATGTCATTGCTGCTGGACAAGCGCATCTTATACTTGCCAGTGATATTGGCTACGCCGCTCTCGAAATCAGCTTGGGCGGTCTTCAAGGCGTCTAGCTTTTCTTGCCCCGAAAGGCCATTGATGTAGTTCTGGCGCTCGGTCGTAAACTCCTTAACTTCAGCTTCCATGCGCTGCTGATCGACCTTGTCGTCAGTCCGCGCCGTTGCCATGAGGGTATCGGCAGCCTGCCCTAAAGCCTCTCCTGCCTGAGAGAGTTGACGGCCTTGCGCAGCGCCAAACATATCTGCGCTAGTCTGGAAGCTCTGGAACGGCGTAGCGGTGCCCCGGAGCTGTACGCTGCCGACTTCTTGCCCTTGTAGTCTAGGTGTTGGTATCCGTGCCATTTATCAGCTCCACCAACCAGCTTCTTTACCGGCGCTCTGAACTCTACCTGCGCTGCTAAGCAGAGACCCGGCTGCAGCCATCGCACCGCTGGGGACACTGTCCGCTTGTAGCTGAAACAGCCCAGCCTGAGCATCGTAATTGATGCCCTGTATCTCGGCAGCCCGTGCTTCCTGTTCGTAATTGTAGCGCAGCTTCAGGATGTCGTACTCACCAGCTTCAGCGATGTCGGCAATCAACCCCACAGCCGTGCTGTCTTCTGTGTCGTCTACTAGCAGCCCGTTAGCCGCCAGCCGAGCCCTCGCAGCGCCTTTAGTAGCGGCGACCCGTTCGCGCTGCTCTTCTTCAGCAACCTCCATACGTTGCCGAATAGCAGTCGCGTTTTGCCTTGCGATAACGGCGTTGTTTTCAGCGACCTGCCGCTGATAGTTATACTGCTCCTTCTGCGCTTGCGCTTCTCGCATAGCTCCAAAAGCACTAAACGCTGTGCTAGCAATAGTAGCAATAGCGATCATGCCCATGTCAGACCTCCTTCAACATGGGGTAGCCAATCTGCTCGAAGCCCATGCGGGCGAACAACTGGGACGACCTGTAGTCGTCAACCCCACCGCTAATATCGAGGCAAACCCAGTTCGCACCTTCGCCCTTGGCCCACACCTCAAACTCCTTGACCAGCTTCCGCATAGCGGAGGCCGCTGAAAAACCACCTTCCCCGTACATCAGGATCGTGCGGGCTAGGTTCACGTCAATGCTGATATCTTGCGTCACCTCGCCAAACAGCATGGCTAGAGGCAGCGTGCCGTCCCAAGCAGAGCGCGCAAACACACCGGGCTTGCCGAGGATCTCGGTAAAGATGTATTGGGCACGGCCAAAATCCATCGCATAGTTGCTGAACCGGCCGCGCTTGTGCATACGGCTGCCGAGATCCAGCAGCGCATCTGCGTCTTCAGGAACGGTGTCTCGAATAATCATCAGTTACCGCCCACAACAATATCTGGGATAACGGCCAGTATCGTCATCGGGAGCGGGTCTCGCTGCTGGACAACGATATAGCCATCCTTATTCCAACTGGGCGACATAGTAACATCTTTGTCGCCAGTTAGCCACGAAGACGGCTGGCCCCAGCTTGCGGGGAGGCCGTACTTGATCTCGCGCATGTGGTCACGGTCTGGCCCGTACCACCCGCCAAGTGACTGCTCAAACCGCAGGGTCAGGCGGCTGATCTTCTTGGCGCGCCCTTGGATCGTGTCGGCCACGTTTCCGCCGTCTATGCGCAGGGTCTGCATCTCGGACGTATAAGGCAGGCCGACGTGGATGCGGCTAGCAGCGCCCTCAGTGAACGTCACAGAGCCGTTGGTGACTGTCAGGTCGCGCACCACATAGCCGTTGGCTAGAGCGACCACAGAGGCCCCCTCAAGGTGCCACAGGCCCGACACCGTAGTGACCGCCTTTCGGACCTCGCCACCAGCGTAGTATGTCGCAAAGGCCGTGCCGTCTACGTCTGCCCCGTTGTTCTGCAGCTCGAATGTAGTCGAGGTCACGTTGGCTACCGTATACCCGGAACCCTCAAGGTCCGTGTCCCACACCCAGCCAGTAGTAGCGTCGTCGGTCACAACCTTAATGCGCGTGATATCTACGGTATCGCCGTTGCTGAAACCGTGGGCGGTGGATGTGGTAATGACTACTGGGTTGGCTTTGGTGTAGCCAGAGATGCTGATTGGCTCGTCAAGAGATAGGCCGCAGTCTACGAAGAAGCTGTCCTGCACATCAGTGTTATCTCTCGTAACCATACGCTCGATAAACTTTTTGGTCACGCCGTTTATGGTTCGTTCTACTACGAAGTACGCAAAGTCATCGTCGCCTTCGCGGATGGAGGCTACTGACTTGAACTCACCCCGCGTCGTATGGCGAGACCAGCCAAACACGTTCTGCTCGCGGGAGTAAGTCATACACACGGCGATGCCGTCATCGCGCACGCACCAGATCAGGTTGTGCGGAGCCTGCGCAAACGACCAGTCCAGCATCGTGTTGTAGTCAAACAGATGCCGGGCGAGGATCGACAGATCGTTACCGCTGTAGCTGTCGCTCTCAAACTTGTAGCCCATGTCGCGGACAGTCTGTCCGGGCTGCATGTAGATCACAATGTCGCCAGCAACAATGGGCGGCAACGTCGTAGATCCGTAGTACGATTGCGGGTTGAGCTGGATACCCGTCGGGGTAATCACGCCGTCGATACCCTCGATCAACCACTCACCGCCAGAAGTCAGGATCACTAGATCAGATAGCGAGATGAAGTGCCGGATCTCGTTGACCTGCCGAGACGCAATCGTCGCGGTAATAGCATCGTCGTCTTTTGCAGGCGTAGACACCGACATATTTGCGATGCTTGCGGTCTGCGACATAAAGAACTTCTGCGTGTCGTTATCCGTGTTGCCAAAGATGCGGCGCTGCTGGTGATAGCCGACGGCCGACGGGTAGTCGCCCACCGCGTTGAACGGGTTGCGCGCTTTAGGCGGGCTGTCAGTCGTGTCTGGGTCTATGTTTTCGTCCCTAAACGACGTGCCCTCGGCGCGGCCAATAAATCCGTAGATGCCGTTCTCTTGCCGATAGATGTTGTAGCTGCCAGCGCCTGAAGGTTCGACCCAGTTAATTGTGTTGTCCGGGGTCGAGCTGGCGCTTGTAACCGCTTCAAACTCCGGCAGGCTCTCCTCACCCGTCTCCTCGTTTACGGCCGTCACTGCGTAATCGTAGCTGCTGCTACCGCCTGAATTGACGACATGGGTCACGTTTGTCGGAGAGCCTTGGCTCGGTGTGAACGTGATCGTGTTCAACGTCCAGACATCGTGATCTGACCGGGTCAGGTCTCGCGGTGCGTATCCGGGGTGAACAATAGTCATAACGTCCGCCGACTGGACGTACTGCAGGTCAAAGATGTCAGCTTCGAGGTACGGCGTCGTTAGCTCAAATACCTTATCTGCCGTGCCGCCGGATGAGTAGGCCGTATACCCTGTGGTGTCGATATCGTTGCCGGCACTGTCTTGCAGGCTGAATGTGTTGGAGCCGAGAGACGTAATATTGAAGGTACGTCCGTTAACCTCGGTCATGCCGACCACGCCGGTGATGTATACGCTCTGACCGTCGGACATGCCGTGTGCAGGGCTGGCCGACACAACGGCTGGGTTTGCCTGTGTGATGTTGCTGATCGACAGAGATACAGCCGTATCCAGCACCTGCTCGCCGTCTTTCACGACGCGCATATACTCGTTGCCAAACTCTAGGATGTAGGTCTGGGTGGTGTTGAACTCGAACGGGATCAGGCGCGTAGCCCCCGTCCCCTTGGCTGGGCCTACAAACTTGAGGCCGGGTCGGTTTGTCAGCCCACCATGAACCTGCGGAAAGAAGTTCTCCGCTTTATACACTGAGGTTTTGTATTTATCGATGTCAACGCGCGCAGCGATAGCATCGGATACTTCACCACCAGATAAGTTAGGCTGGATGACTTTGACCATTAAACGCGCGCCCTAATCCAATCAGCGTCAGGGTTGCTCTCCTCGATACCCTCGTTAGCGTCAGATGCCCCAGCTTGGCTAAGCACAGCACGAGCCTGCTCGTACAGGTCGCCAGCAATGCTGCGGTCGCCTGTAAGCGGCATAGCCATGCGCGCTGCCAGAACGTAGGAGAACGCCATAACAAACTCAGGATCGTAGTCTGCAGTGTCTTCAATACGCGCCGTGTAGTAGATCTGCGGCGTTTCTTCGTTGCACATGAAGATACGGTCGCCGGTGCTGTTGCGCGCGACTTCAAACTTGACTTTGGGTTGGTCTTCGCCCAGCGGGTTGATGATACCCAAGAGCCGGATGCAATCTGTAGGATACTGGAACATATAATCCCAGTGGCCCGGTGCAGTCCCGCTGAGCGAAGCCGGTGATGTATATTTAGTAGCGAACGCCCAAGGGTGCTGGCGGAGCAAGGCGTCTCGCGTGTCGTCAAACAGCAGGTTTACCTGCTCAGCCTCCGGTGTCGCCTCAGCAATGTCACTGATGTCGTAGCGGTCACCGATATGCTGCAGGGCCAGCTTCGCGATTTGAACCTTGCTCGCCATAGCTTAGTCCTCTGACTTGCTGCGCGTCTTACGCTGCGGTGTCGCTTTGTAGTCTCGCGCAGGGCGGTTGAACGGCTTGCCATCGATACTGTCGATGTCGAACTTCGGCAGGACTAGATCGTCGGGTACATCGTGCGGCTCCCCTGCACGATACCGGCGGCTGCCGTCAAAGAAGTCTTCCTTAAACACTACGGTAGGCATCATATATCTCCTCTATGAAATGGTGGGGGGCCGAAGCCCCCCACCACCGTAGCTTAGTTAGCTGCGTCCGGGTACGACTTCCAGCCCTTCGGATCGAAGGTCAGGAAGGCGTTGATCTTGCCAGCAGTCAGCGCGGCAGTGCCGACATTCTGCTGAATACCAAGATAACGCTCGTACGCAGTGCTGCCTTCCAGCGGAACCGGGATGACCAGCTCATAGCCAGCAACCAGATCTGCCTTGCCGATGGCTGCGGACGCATAGTGCAGCGTCTCAGAGCCGTCAGCGGCCAGCGTGGAGCTGCCGTCAGACACGAGCTGGAATGACACGGTGGCCGCGCCAGCAGAGGTGACAGCAGTGTCCACCTGAATGACCAGATACATACCCCGGCCATTGCCAAGATCCTGCGGCGTAGCGCCGAGATCGATAACATCACCGACAGCCGCGAGGCCCGTTCCGGCGGTGCTGAGCGCGGTGGCATCCGCAAACTCAAGAAGTTCGTCCATAATCATGGATATATTCCCTTCTGTATGGGTTCTTAGGATACGGTGGCTTCGTTGGTACGAAGCGCATCGACGCGACGGATCGGGATGCCACCCCAAGAGGTCTGCATCGTGCCACCGACCATATCGACCGACAGGGTCGAGTTCTGGACAGCGTTCGCGGTCTGACGACGCAGGAACGACATGACCTGCTTGTCCATGTACCAAGAACAGCGACCAGCCGAGGTGCTCGGCAGCTCGGTCCACGCCTGATGCATGAGGTCGTTCAGGTCCGCACCCGTCGAGATGTCGGCCGTCAGCAGGGAGCGGTCGATGTTGGCGATACGAACAACATAGCGCCAGTCGCGAACCGACAGGCCCACGTCCCAGCGATAGTGCGTGCGATACGCCTGCATACGGCCGTTGCTGCCGTCAGCGTTCTCGATGGTGACTTCACCAAGATCGCGCTGCTGGATACCAGCCTTCGAGCCTTTGGGGATGATACCGTGACAGGTATTCGGACCCCAGCAGATCAGCCAGATCGAACCGTTGTCCGAGCCGCTGCCGCCGCCGTTGATGATGTTGTCACCGTTCTCAGCGGACAGCGAGCTGTAACGCGGAGCGAAGCCGGTGAACTCTTCCGGCGCGGTGCTTTCATCGCCATAGAACAGCGTAGACGTGAACTCTTGGTTCATGCCTTCGATGTGCGGACGGTCTTCCTGAAGACGGAAAGCAGCAGGGTTGCCGGCCATGTCAACAAGGGCTTTATCGACTTCGGAGTAATCCTCCATCATGCCCGTATTGTCGGTGACCTGAACCGCGCGGCTCTTCGTCGGCTGGACGCCGCCATACAGTTTACGCCAAGTCGGCGTCGGGAGACCGGAACGGATCGAGGTCCGGTGGCCGGTCGTGAGGTTGCCCTCAAGGAAAGACATATCCATGAGAACTTCGTTCGTGGCGTTGAGGATTTCCACAACGTCCGCGATAGACCCGTCGGGATCGGTGACCTTTGCGAGGTCAGCGAGCGTCGGGTTAGTGGTGCCGAGGACTGCCATTGGTAGCTCCTTTACTCAGCAGAGTTGAACATCGTTGGATACATCTTCTGCAAGCTAGCCGGACCTTCGACTTTACTATCCCCGGTGACCAGATCGCTCTCAGAGATTGCTTTTCCAACGCGATAGAACAGGCGGATGACCTCGGGATGATTGCCCAGACCCAACCCATCAGGGTTTTCTGCGGAGGGCGTATCAATCAGCTTCGCAAGCTCAGGACTAGCAAACGCATCCATTGCCCGCTTGGCTAGGCCGAGATGCTCGTTGAGCGCCTCGCCTCCAAGTTCCTTATCTGCCTTAGTGGCCTCAGCCCACGACGAGACGCGCTCGGTGTAAGCATCGGCCATCTGAGATTGAGCCTTCTGAGAACGCTCAATCTCAAAGTCGATGAGCTTTTGAAACTGATCCTGAGACAAACCGAGACCGTGGGCATACTCGCCAAACGCTTCAATCTGCTCTTCGTCAATCTCAATGCCATCTGGCGGTGTGAACACATACTCCTCCGGTGCCCCGGTTGAGGTGTCCTCACCTTCTCCTTCACCCCCGTCACCCGACAGCAGGGTACTGGATTCCTCTTCGCTGGGTGTCTCCTCAGCCACCTCAGCTTCTGCAGGAGCAGCCTCTACCGGCTCCTCCGCAGGTGTCTCAACTACTTCTTCGTCGGCCATCTCTATCTCCTCTATGGCTCGTAGAAAAACATGACGGCAGTCATGTCGGCATCTTGCTGGTCGATATTGTGGACACGCAGCGTGTATGCGGTGTCTGGCTTCAATATCCACTCAACGGGCAGGCCGCCCGTGGTATCGCCGGTCTTGTTGCCCCCGGCAGTAGAGGTCGCGGTGCTCAGCAGCGTTCCAATGCTAGTGACCGTGGGCGACCCGTAAATGCTAATCGTCGGCGTGTTCAGCGAGGTGCGGTTCAGGTTGACCGCGTTGGCTGGCGTGCCGGCCGCGCTATACGTCGTGCCTTCGTAAAGGAATGTATCGACTGGGCCAGTCAAGCTGGTCACGTCGTAGTTGCGGAAGTGCACGTCGCTGGTGGGGCCAGTGACGCCCATGAAATCAACGGTGGCCCCGGCAGCCAGCGTGAACTGAGACGTGAACACGAACGCCTTGCCCTGATGCACCATATATTGCTCAAGGCTCATGGTCAGCAGCGCGCCGTGCTCGCCATCAATGACCAGAGATCCGCCGTCCCCGTAGATCGACACAGGCACGGGAGACCCCGGAGAGGCGTTGACAAACGTGCCGTCAGCCTTCTCGTGCAAACCAATACGGGCGTGGCGGCTCAGGTTGAACGGCCCCGGCTCCGCACTGGGCGGGTAGCTGTGCGTCGGGTTAACCATCGAAGTGGTTTTCCTCCAACATCTGCATCAACGCCTTCGGGTTGTGGGTACGCAACTGCTCTTGGATCACCGACCCAACAGAGCGCGCACCTTCGTTGTAAGCCGTCGCATCAAAGCTACCGGGGACATAGCTCTGAGAAAACGCATGACCCGTTTGAAAAATGAGGTGATACAAGAAACGGCGGCCGCGAGGCTGCGACACAATGAAGTCCAGATCCTTCTCAACATCTTCTTCTTCCCTTTTTGCCCGAGCTATGGCTTCGGGGTCGCTAGCGTCATAGGTCATACAGCAGTGGTCCCGGTGCCGATCAGATCAGTCAGGGCGTTGGGGTTCTGCGTATCGGTCTCACTGAGCACCTTGGCACCCTGAGCAAGCTGCCCGATCTGCTCCATCGCCTGCATCTGCTGCTGTTCCTCGGCGCGCGCCTGCCGCTTGGCGTCCAGCTCTTCCTCGGAGATGATGACATCCGGGCTGGTGCCGAGCACGTCTGCGTACTGACGCAGAGCTTCGTCGCTGTTGATACCATCCACGATCTCTGGGAACACGGCGACCAAGTTGCCAGCGAAGCCCATGACACGTTCGAGGCTGGAAGCGGACACAGCCTGCTGGGCCTGTGCGAGTAGCGAGATATATTCGACCTCAAGCTCCTCACCCGCCAACGCTTCAGGAGGTTCGGGGAGGAGACCCGCATCCAGAGCGTAATCGAAGACATCTTCGAGTAACGGGTCCAACAACTCCACGTTCAAGCGTTGGAGCACCGGACCCAGCAGCACTAGTTTTTCTTCGTGCCGCTCCACCACCTCTGTGGCGGTCATCTGGCGGCGGTCGGAGTTAATCATCATAGCGAACAGATCGGCGTAGAAGCCGCGCTGGATACGCTCCTGAACCTCCGCAATGTCCATCATCATTTCGTTGATGCGGGGCTGCACCTGATACGCGGGCACGAAACCTTGGCTGCCCTGCAGCGGATCAACGTAGGTGGTCTGTCCGGGCAGCACCGTGGATGGCTTGCCCTTCAAGCTGGTGGGTGCAACCATCGGCGGGTTCACCATCTTGTCGATGGCCTGCGCTTTGCGCTTCTGCTGGTGCTGCAACTGCTTCACGTCACCGAGCGTGTCCATGCCGGGGCAGCGCCCGTATACGTCGCCGCTCAGAACGTCCCAGCGCGGCACATAGGCAGGGAACCGCTTGTAGCCGCCTTCCATCAGCAGCTCGTCGCTCTCCGCGCCCAGCTCGAAGTAGCAGCTCTTGAACGGCATGTTGCGGGCGTCTTTCTTGTCGTAGTCACGATCAGCCATCAGACGCGGCTCGATCATGTGCACGACTTCCACCAGCTCGTCGTAGTTGCTCTGATCCCACAACTTGCGGGTCGCCTTACTGACGCCGGTCCAGTTCATCTTCTGCGTCATGGGGTCGTACACAAACTTCTGCACGATCTGGCCCACAGTCATCGTGAAGTGGCGGCCCAGTGTGTCCACCTCGCCCTGATCGTTCTCCGCAATGACGTACTCACCGACAGTCAGGGGGCGGAAGCGAATGACTTGGTCGAAGGATGGCTGGCGATACAGGGGTGCCGTGCCAAACGCGCCCAGCTCGGTGTAGACCGTGTAGATCGAGTTGTAGAAATTAGAGCGGTTCAAGATTGCCCGCTCGACCATCTCGACCTGAGACAGCCAGCGGCGCACCTCGCCGTCATCCATCAGCTCGTCGCGCACCTTGCGGCGGTGCCACGGCCGCGCGGGTGAAGTCATGCCGGACATCATGCCCGCAGCCATCGTGCGCAGGGCCTGCGTTCCGGTGCTGTCGATGATCTTGGTAGTGCGCTTGCGGCCTCGGCTGTTCTGACCCTCGATCAGGTAGCGGCCGCGCCGTGGTGCCAAGTAGTCGGTAATCTCCATCCAGTGCGAGCGGAAGGACGAACGGTCGTTCTCCAGCTTCACATAGCGGCGATACAAGGCAGACTTCTTGCCCTTGAGGGGCACAGTCGTGTGGAGATTGTCAACGCTTGGCAGTGGCATATTAGGCCCTCATCGATGGGTACATGCGGTCGGCAGCAGCGCCCTGCTTGTCGTCCTCCATGAACTCCATCTCGATCACTTCAAGTGTAGCGCGTGAGCCGTCCTGCCCCTTCGACACCGACGCGACACGCACCTTGCAGTGGATCTCGCGGGTGTCGCCCACGTCACCAATGTCGCCCAGCGCAGCGAGCTGTTCCTCTTCGAGGTGCAGCTTCGGCAGGTACTCGTCCTCACCAGCAAACGGGTCGTTCATCAGCGACCCGCCTGCATCTTTCGATCCCATGTGTACGGCCATGCTAACCGCCTAGTAGCGTGCGGCCGGTGGTCGAGGCGGGGTCTAGAAGGCCCTGCGACCCGGTTACGCGAGTTCCACCAATACCGCTCTGCTGGCGTGCGCGGCGCACTTCGTCGCGTCGTGCCTGCGAGACGGCAGGGTCCACCCTCTTCGGCGGCTCAGGCGGCGGCGGAGGCGGCGGGGGAGGCGGCGGCGCTTTCGGCGCGGAGAACATGCCCATAGCTTAATTCCCTAGTAGTGTGCGTTCTGCGGTCTTGGCGGGCTCGCCTAGTCCGGTACGGACGCGCTTGCCCGGACGTGCTTTTGTGGGGGCGCTGCTGGCGGCAGGGGCGCTGGCCGGTGCTTTGGAAGGTGTGTCCCTTTTTGGACCGCGAACCTCGCCGGTGTCCATATTGTAGTATGTCGCGTATTTGAGCCCAGCCTTCTTCGCCGCTCTTTGCGCCCCCTGCATCCCCAACTCCGCCCAAGCACCTACCATCGTGCCCATATCAGTTCCCCAACAGCGTGCGTTCTGCGGTCTTGGCAGGCTCGCCTAGTCCGGTACG
>Ga0255772_10006426_pt1 | contig 10738 bp, 8 predicted proteins | sample 071ome_34_FD_179970 | JGI IMG/M metagenome (GOLD analysis project Ga0255772, IMG submission 179970) | Coastal salt marsh microbial communities from the Groves Creek Marsh, Skidaway Island, Georgia - 071411BT metaG (version 2) | ecosystem: Environmental > Aquatic > Marine > Intertidal zone > Salt... | reverse complement strand
AAGGCATCAAGGTAAACATCGCTACATCAATAGGTAAAGACAACACCATGTCGACTACAGATCAAAAATCCGTTAAACGCGCTCTGATTAGTGTTTCAGATAAAGCAGGTATTGTTGAGTTTGCTCAATCATTGACTGACCTGGGGATTGAATTACTTTCCACAGGTGGCACATATCGCCTGCTTCAAGAAAACAATATCGCCGTAACAGAAGTATCTGACCATACAGGTTTCCCTGAAATGATGGACGGACGCGTTAAAACGCTTCACCCGAAAATTCATGGTGGCATCCTGGGTCGTCGCGGTACTGACGATCAGGTGATGACGGATCACGATATCGCAGCAATCGATATGGTGGTTGTGAACCTATATCCATTCCAGGAAGCCATTGCCCGTCCCGATTGTGATCTGCCAATGGCGATCGAAAACATCGACATCGGTGGCCCGACTATGGTTCGTGCTGCGGCTAAGAACCACAAAGACGTAGCTATCGTAGTAAATGCGTCAGACTACGGTTCATTGCTTGCTGAACTGAAGAACAACGAAGCTCAGCTTAGCCTGGAAACTCGTTTTGATTTAGCTGTAAAAGCCTTTGAGCACACAGCACAATACGATGGCGCCATCGCAAACTACCTTGGTAACCGTAACATACAAGGTAACACTACCAGCGACTTCCCTCGTACTTTCAACACCCAATTCATCAAGACGCAAGAAATGCGTTACGGTGAAAACCCGCATCAAAAAGCGGCGTTCTATGTTGAAGAATCACCGAAAGAAGCAAGCGTTGCAACTGCCAAGCAACTGCAAGGCAAAGAGCTTTCTTTCAACAACGTTGCTGATACAGATGCAGCCTTGGAAACAGTTAAACTGTTCGAACAACCTGCTTGTGTAATCGTTAAGCACGCGAACCCTTGTGGTGTAGCGACTGGTGCAACTATTACAGAAGCTTATGATCGTGCTTTCAAAACCGATCCAACATCAGCGTTTGGTGGCATCATCGCATTCAACCGTCCACTGGACGTAGCAACAGCCAAAGCTATTATCGACCGTCAATTTGTGGAAGTAATCATCGCACCTTCCATTGAAGCTGGCGTCACCGAGATTACAGCAGCTAAAGCGAACGTACGAGTTTTGGAATGCGGTCAATGGCCTGCTGAGCGTACACCTTCATTGGACTACAAGCGCGTTAACGGTGGTTTACTGGTTCAAGATCTTGATCTTGGTATGGTAGCTCAGGACGAACTTAAAGTTGTGACCAACAAAGTTCCTTCAGAAGAAGAAATGCGTGATCTGTTGTTTGCATGGAAAGTTGCAAAACAAGTGAAATCCAACGCAATCGTCTACGCTAAAGACTCTATGACCATTGGTGTAGGTGCAGGCCAAATGAGCCGTGTATACAGCGCTAAAATTGCTGGCATTAAAGCGGCTGATGAGAACCTTGAAGTTCGTGGTTCTGTAATGGCTTCTGACGCTTTCTTCCCATTCCGTGATGGCATTGACGCCGCAGCTGCTGCTGGCATCAGCGCAGTGATTCAGCCTGGCGGTTCAATGAGAGACCAGGAAGTGATTGATGCGGCCAACGAACATGGCATGGCGATGGTATTCACTGGAATGCGTCACTTTAAGCACTAATTATTAGAGTCACTGTACAGAGCAAGTAACTCTTCTGTTTTAACGATAGGAATCGATAAAGCGTCACACTCGCCAAGCTAAAATCAGCTAGCAGTGTACAGAAGAGCTACTTCTTCAAGTGCCGATAAGTCAGAATTTTTACGGGTCAATTTACATTGGCCCGTTGCCATTTTTAAATATCAGGAAGAAGAGAGTAGATCATGAAAGTATTAGTGATTGGTTCTGGTGGTCGTGAACATGCCCTAGCTTGGACAGCAGCTAAAGCTGAGAACGTAGAGCAAGTATTTGTGGCACCAGGCAATGCAGGTACAGCACTTGAGCCAAACCTAACCAACGTGAACATTGATGTTCTGGATCAAGACAAGTTGGTAGCCTTTGCTCAGAAAGAATCGATCGATCTCACCATTGTAGGCCCGGAAGCGCCTCTAGTAGAAGGTGTTGTTGACCGCTTTGAAAAAGAAGGTCTGAACATTTTCGGTCCAACTCAGGGCGCAGCTCAATTGGAAGGTTCAAAAGCTTTCACTAAAGATTTCCTAGCTCGCCATGAAATCCCGACAGCCGAGTACCAAAACTTTACCGAAATTGAGCCAGCTGTGGCTTACGTTAAAGAGAAAGGTACTCCTATCGTAATTAAGGCAGACGGTCTGGCTGCCGGTAAAGGCGTAATCATTGCTCAAAGTGAAGAAGAAGCAGTAAACGCGATCGAAGATATGCTGGAAGGCAACAAGTTCGGTGACGCGGGTTCTCGCGTGGTTGTTGAAGAATTCCTAACGGGTGAAGAAGCAAGCTTTATCGTCATGGTAGATGGCACTGACGTACTTCCTCTAGCGTCTTCACAAGACCACAAAGCACGTGATAACGGTGATCAGGGTCCTAACACAGGCGGTATGGGTGCATACTCACCAGCGCCGGTTGTGACTCAAGACATCCACGATCGCATCATGAAAGAAGTAATCATGCCAACGGTTGAAGGCATGCAGGCTGAAGGTAACCGTTACCGTGGTTTCCTATACGCTGGCATCATGGTGGCTGAAGATGGCACGCCTAAAGTGTTGGAATACAACTGCCGCTTCGGTGATCCTGAAACTCAACCTATTATGCTTCGTCTGAAGTCAAACCTTGCTGATCTGTGTCTTGCTGCAATCAATGGCAAGCTTCCAGAAACTCAGGTTGAATGGGATGAGCGCGCGTCTGTTGGTGTTGTAATGGCTGCTGGCGGTTATCCTGAAGCGTACAACAAAGGCGACATCATTACTGGCCTGCCTCAAATGGAAGCTGAAGGCATTAAAGTCTTCCATGCAGGTACGGCTGAACATGAAGGCAATGTTGTAACCAACGGTGGTCGTGTATTGTGTGCAACTGCACTGGGTAACACAGTGTCTGAAGCACAACAGAAGGCTTACCTTCTTGTTAAGCAGATCAACTGGGATTCAGTTTATTACCGTACTGATATCGGTTACCGCGCAATTGAACGTGAGCAAAATAGCTAATTGAGCTCCAGGCATTGGCGCTTTTAAAAGGCTGTGAGTATAACTCACGGCCTTTTTTATTCCGCACACCCCATCTTGCATGCAATACATTGAAGCTTTTATCTATTCATCTAGAATGATTACAAAAGCTGTAGTTTAATTGCCTGATGCGATCTCAAACCCTCTTTAACATTCTTAAGTACTTCCGACTGCAATCAGCTGTCATGCTAGTTTGTCTCTTTAGCAATCAAACTGCGCTAGCCACAGATACTATTATCTTCCCGAAATAACAAGAAATTACCAATCAGCAAAATAACTACTTCTACAAGCTTCTGACTTTGGTGATGGAGAAGACCAAAGACACCTACGGCGACTACCAAATTTCAGCGCACAGCACCTCCATACCTCAAGCTCGCGCCCTCAAGATGCTGGAAGCTGATCTTAAGATCACGCTCTTATGGACCATGACTTCCAAAGCACGGGAAGAATCACTTGGAGCAATCTACTTTCCACTTCAGAAGGGATTGCTTGGCCATCGAGTGTTCATCATTCGGAAAGAAGACCAGGAAAGGTTCACAAACATCCGTTCATTGGAACAACTCAAACGCCTGACCGCAGGCCAAGGTCACGATTGGCCAGACACAAAAATCCTTATCAGTAATGGTCTAGCTGTTGAAAAAAGTCTGAATTACCACTCACTATTTGCCATGTTGAAGGCTCATCGATTTGATTATTACCCTCGAGGTATAACCGAAGCAGCAGGAGAGCTAGAACAACTTAACGACCAGAGTCTTACGATAGAATCCAGGCTATTACTGAGATATCCGGCGCCACTCTATTTTTTCGTTAATAAAAATAATCAAAGACTGAAAAGTCGATTAACAGAAGGGCTAATGCTAGCGCATAAAGATGGCACCTTTGACGAACTTTTTTGCAGCCAACTCAGTGTCCAAAAAGCGTTAAACCGCAGCAATCTGGATAAAAGGCGTATTTTCGATTTAGAGAACCCTGACACACTGAATAAAGAAGGGTTTGAAAAATCTGATCTGTGGATTAATGTCACTGAACAGAACAGCTCCGCCAAATAACTGATCAAAAACTGACCAACGGTCTCTCACAATACCAATCAGCACCTATACTTTATAAAGCCCAATTGCGGGTGAGGCGTTCTGCTATAAAAAACCGGAGGGACAAAATATGGAACCCGAAATCTGCGTACCACATAATGAAAAAGAGCAAAAAAATGTTCGTGCACTTGCGAGCTATTTTGATGAGCTGTACTACTGGTAAATATTTCCGGTAATAAACACTCTTAAAGAACATTCCAGACGCCAGCTAAGCATCTTTAGCTGGCGTTTTTACTTCTCCACATCAAACTAACCCCTAGGGCTGTAATGACGTCGCAACCAATCACTGAGACCATCCAAGCCCGGAAATAAAACTCGCTCAGTAATGTTAGCCTGATCTAACTTATCTCGTATCTCCCATTTCAGCTCTTTCGGGATAATGACCTTTCGACCTATTTCCGGAAACTGCTGAAGCCAATCCGACAAGATCGAGGTGGGGTCTGACATGAGCGAGAAAAAAGCATATTGGTTGATAATCCGATCATCCATAGAAGGCGGTTCTAGAAACAAGGCCAGCGGGTGATCCGAGATTTGATCCAATTCAGACAGCGATGTCACAACATCGCTTAACATTTCCACAGTGAAAACATTGGCGCCTTCGTTCTGAAGTCTGTCTCTTAATCGTGTCGGAAGTAACTTATGCAACTGAACATAATTGACCGACCAGATAGCGCCATCCACATCATACTTTTCGATATTGGCTGTTGAGAAATGCATGGCAATGAAAGGCGAGTAAGTCCAGTCTAATAATCGGGTCGGCAAACCGTAATGCTGAGCCATAGACAGCCAATGCCATAAACTATCTCCTTCCAGCAAATCACTGCGATGAGCATACTTACGGAAGTTTCTTAAGAGGTGATGCTCAAGCTCAGAAAAGTCACCCTGTAAACGCGTCAAGGTAGTTTCTAGCGCATAGTCCTTATCAGACAGCCCTCTGAAAGCATATCGAGAACGAAAGCGACCAATTTCAGGCATCCAGGAATCATGAAACAGGGCTTCTTGCAATTCATTCCAACTGTTAATCACTATTTCATTCATTGCATCACGCCCTATTCCTAATAATTATTAATTGGCTTCTGATAACCATAATCCATTCCTTAGACCTTTGCAGATGTTGCAACACATCAACAATGCGTTCCCATTGAGCTTAGCTCAGCTCTGCTACAGTTAAATTATCTACGTGAAAAAGAGTCTTGATATGCGTGAATTACCAAGCTACATGCATGAACAACCGTCCAAGTCATCGACCTATGGCTTTGTGGCTATGCTGGCCGTCTGTTGGTCACTGACGGTATTGATCAGTTTTCTATTCATCTCCAAGCAAACGTCAGGCGCACCCGATAACCTAGCCCCTCTAGAACAAGGGTTATCCCCATGGGTTTCTTCTACCGCTGAAAAGATCAATCAAATCAGAAAACTCACCCTTCATCTTGCCAGAGATTATCAGACGGTAGAGTTCCTTGCTGACACCAGCGAGAGCGGAGATCAAATATCTGAGTACTGGAAGTCCTTTAAAGAACAACACCCCTACATTGCACAGGTAGGCGTAGTCGAAGAAGAAAGCAGTGATCATTTCTACATTGGCAACTTTACTCAACTTAATACAGAAGGCCTGGCTGAGTCCGATGAACTCATCAACTACTGGATGCAAGTGGGATTATTGAATAATAACGACATTCTGTTCTATGAGTTCTCTGGAAACGAACAAGGCGTTCTGTTCCGTTTCACCACGCCTGTTCACTATGAATCAATGCGACTCGGCCATCTATACATCGATTTAGACGTGAGTAAGCTCCTGACAGATACCGCTCAGGATTTATCCGTTCAGCCTGCGTCGGAAAGCATCATCATGCTTGATAAAGAAGGAAACTACGTGGCGGAAACCACGCCTTCCAAGTGGTCGGCTAAACGGGCTTTCGAGCAGAGCATTGGTTATTACTATCCTGAATTCTGGCAAGGAATGAATTCAGGGTTATCCGGGCAATTCTCTACCGTATCCCAAACAGCCTTATTCTCAAAACTCGATATTCCCTGGTACGAGAATCAAATTAAGTACTTCTATCTAATTCAGATATCGGACAAGGACGAAACACTCATAAACCCGCTAAAAATATGGCAGCCGGCACTCATCATCTGGATTACCGGGTTACTTGGCTTATGGTTAATGCATAGAAGACTGGCTCGACTTGTAGAACATAAGACAAACTAGCCCGACAAGTTATTTAATCGCCTTGATACCATCCCTCTTGAAGGTAACACTCTTGTTGTTACCTTATACCCCACCAATGTTCCACTTAAATCAACTTAAGTAACAAATTACGGAACACTTACCTTACAACCCTCTTTCACTAGTTACTGTAATCAACTGTTTTATATATAAGTTTCAAAAATGGCACACAGCGTGTAATAAATATAAGTAAATAAAAACAATAAATGAAAGATCCGGCCACCAATAAAAATAACAACGGCCACTCAACAGTCTCACTAATAAAAATAAAAATAGAGACTAAGCAACGCACTTGCTCAAACAGCTAATCAGTCTCACAAGGGCTGATTAGCTGAAAGTCCTTTCTTTCCTGTTTCCTGTTTCCTGTTTCCTGTTTCCTGTTTCCTGTTTCCTGTTTCCTGTTTCCTGTTTCCTGTTTCCTGTTTCCTGTTTCCTGTTTCCTGTTTCCTGTTTCCAGAAAATCATCCAAAGTTAATCTCTTAAAACAAACTTCAGGCAAAAAAAACGGCCAACTGAAAGTTGACCGTTCTTTAACAAATTTTAAGGATTACTGAGCCTGCTTGTTAACCTCGTTAGGTCTAATGATCACCTCTCTCTGACCCTGGAAGAATTGATCATACGTTGGTGCAATCATTTCAATTTCTTCATCATTGTCAGTAATACCCTGCTTAGCTCGGTAATTATTGAACTTGATTTCCCAAAGACCTTCATACTTCTTCTCAGTAATTGCCGCTACGTCCTCTCGTGTTCTTTGAATGGTTGGACGCAAGAACACCAAAAGATTGCGTTTCGCTTTTGAGATGCTGGTACTTTTAAACAACTCACCAAACCAAGGGATGTCACCTAACAGAGGCACCTTCTGAACATCTTCGATCACTTCATCAGAGATCAAACCACCTAACACAATGGTCTGCTTATTATCGACCAACACAGACGTTTTCAACGTACGCTTATCCGTCACAATATCCGTCGCACCAGACACTGACGATTCACTCACCGATTCAACTTCCTGCTCCACATCCAGCATCACAACACCACCGTCTGTGATCTTAGGAACCACCTTCAAGGTTACACCGATGTCCTGACGCTCAATGGTCTGGAATGGGTTTGCAGTACCATCACCAGAAGTGGTACTGGAGCCGGTCACGAACGGAACGTTCTGACCAACAATAATTTCTGCTTCCTGATTGTCCAGCGTCATAATACTTGGAGTAGACAACAAGTTGCTGTTGGTTACCGCTTCTAATGCCTGAATTAATGCACCCCAGGTGAAGTTATCACCCTGGTCTCCAACACCACCAGTGAAACCATTACCCAATGAAATATCTGTACTTTCATTAGCAATTGCAGATAACACCTGAGACGTACTTAAGCCAACGTTACTAAAGTTGGTTCCAACAGCAGGAATATCGCCAAAACCACCTAGCGCCCACTGAATACCCAGATCATCACCCACATTGCCCTGAACCTCTACAACAATCGACTCAATTAATACCTGAGCACGTCGAATGTCCAGCTGACGAATAACTTCCTCAATTTCAGCCATATCGGAAGGAGACGCCTTGATCACCAAAGCGTTCATATCTTTATCAGCAAGGATATTAGCCTTCTGCTGGCCTTTATTGTCCTTTCCTGTCCCTGCAACTGTCACCAGCCCTTTCAGGGTCTCTGCTACCTTCTCAGCATCAGAGTGTTTCAAATAAATAACGCGTGCAGAACCGTCTTGCTTAACAGGCTGATCTAAACGACTGACTAATTTAACGATTCTTTGACGAGCAGACTTCTCACCTTTGACGATCAAACGGTTACTACGTTCGTCCGCAACCACAGAAATGGTCGAATTCTTTGTCTTGCTTACATCGGGAATTAATTTCTCCAGAATACCTTTTAAATCACCTACCCAGGCATGCTCAAGCTGGACAACTTCCAACTCTTCGGATTCTGAGCTATCAAGATTTCGAATAATTGCCATCATTCGATTAATGTTTGTAACATGGTCACTGATGATCAGAGAATTCGCAGAAGCAACACCAGCCAAATGACCGTATTTAGCCACCATAGGACGAAGAATAGGGACCAGTTCAATGGCACTGGTATTCGTCACCTTAATCACGCGAGTAACAATTTCCTCGCCTTTTTTGCGATTCTTACCGTCAAACGCAGCACCTTCCTGCTTCACTTCATTCTGTTGAATGACCTTGATAACCTGACCACTTTCTACAGCCGTGTAGCCATGCACCTGAAGAACAGATAGAAACAGTTGGTAAACTTCATCCGTCGGTAAGGCCGTATTGGATACAACCGTCACTTTACCCTTTACACGAGGGTCAACCACAAAGGTCTTCCCTGTGATGTCGGCTATTTGACTGACAAGCACTCGAATATCAGCTTCTTTCAGATTTACTTTCCACGTGTCCTGGGCTGCAAGCACCAATGATGACACTGTAAAAGATACAGCCAACAATGACGCTACAATAAGTCGACTGAACCGTTTAACCATTTTCACACTCTTACCTCAACTCTATTAGTCGATAGATCCATGCCTATCTAAAAGGTACTGTTACTTCAAACTGGCGAGAGCCACGCTCAACTAAAATGCTTGCCTGACCTTGTTCAAAAACCTGATCCAGATAATCACCATCTGAATTCACATCACCTACATCAATGCCATTCACAGACTTGATCACATCACCCTTTTGAATACCATATCGCTGCATCATAGGGTTCTGTCCGGAAAATCGATAACCATTTGCCTGACCAGGGCTAACAGGCTGAAAGCCCACTGCACCAAGCGCCGTTAACGGATTATTCTTCCACTGCTTCTTGGCCGCCGATGCAAACTGATCGACGTTATTAATAGTATTTTCAGGTTTTGGAGGCGTGACTTCTTTTGACGCTTGAGTCGCTGCTTCAAATAAGTCTTCTGCATCATCAAAGTACAAGGCTTCCAGGCGCCCGCTTCGACTTAAAATTACTCGATCGGAATGAACTTGTTCCAGACTCACCCCGTTTTGTACCGTATCACCCACTCGATAGAACTCAGAATTAGGTTTACCTTGCTCTGCAATAATAGCGGTCGAGCCTTCCGATGTTTGTCCAACAAAAACACCCAACAAACGTAATCTTAAGCGGGTCTTGGGAGCATCAACAACTTGCTCCTGAACAACGACCTGTTGCTTTGGTGCTTCACCAAAAAGCAATTCACTGACCATTCGATACGTTGGTGAAGACCCATTGGCTGCCTGGCTTTGACCATAGGCAGGTGCAGAAGCAACTCTTGGTAAGGGCTCCGGGGATACCAGCATCCAGAATGCCTTCGCAGAAATGTTTGCCAGCCAAACGCACAACAACAAGGTCACAAGTACTTTAACCTTGCTGATAACATTCATTAGTTTTTCGGCCGATAAGCTACTAATCATTAAAAATCACTTTTACCAAAGCTTTTCACGAAGCTGGAAAATAACATCATCAGGTTTTTGATTTCCCACCCAGGTCTGACCTACCAAATCAACACTGCGCTTACGGACTTTAATTCCAGCCCAGCCCTGATTCATAACGAATAAAGAAGCCAGCTTAGAACCATCTTGACCTGACATAACATCTAATTCAGCCCCCTTGTCATTATCAGATAGACGACCCGCAATATCTGGCAAGGTTACCGTTTCAATTCCTTTAGGACCTGGATACGTTGCCTGAGCACCCTGCCAAAGCAATCGTCCACTCGTGGAGACTATCTGATTCTGCTGATGATCAAACGCTAAGGAAATGTCATAAAACTTAACAACCCCCTGCCCCGAAACTCGTTGAGCTTTCAAGTAAGGGTTTAATAAAGGAACATCCAATACACCTGAAACACCTTTTAGGGTTGCCATTGAATCTGAAACACTGACAATTCCGCTCACTTCAGTAGTTTTACCCGTCTGTGCCTCTAGATTGATCTCAGGTTGCATCGTTAACAGAGACCAGCCATTTAAAGACCAATCAATATTAATCTGATGCTTTTGGAAATTTACAAGTCCGGTACCTTGCCAAACAGTTCCTGAGACAGATGAAATTCTGACCGGCAAGCTGGATACAGCACCTTCAGCCAACTTCAACGCAAATTGAGCAGGGAAATACACCACCAAAAAGAATGTGAACAGCAACAATGTCCATAAGACATACCAACGTGCCGCTTTAATTGATGACCACAAACGAAAATCCTCTATGCATCCCTGATTCTATTATTCTTCTATATTCAGCCATCCAGCACTTACCGGACTCCGAGCTGATCTATTATAGCGA
>Ga0255772_10006422_pt1 | contig 10742 bp, 9 predicted proteins | sample 071ome_34_FD_179970 | JGI IMG/M metagenome (GOLD analysis project Ga0255772, IMG submission 179970) | Coastal salt marsh microbial communities from the Groves Creek Marsh, Skidaway Island, Georgia - 071411BT metaG (version 2) | ecosystem: Environmental > Aquatic > Marine > Intertidal zone > Salt... | reverse complement strand
CCCATACCAGGTATAGAACCAAGTTTGCCTTTGATATTTGTAGCAGTACGTTGTGCTACACGACCTAATGCACTTTTAACTGCTTTACCAAATGGTGCTTCTTCTATGTTATCATCTTCTCCCAAAGTAAATGATCTCATCAAATGTTTGGCAGTATCATTGACCCATTTGTCATCATTAATTGCTGTTACAAGTGCCGCAATTTTTTCATCAGCACTATCGCCAGGAATTTTTTTTGCTGTCACAACCTTTGATCCACTGTTTGGTGACACAGCAACAAACTTTTTCAATTGAGGGAATTGATCTGACCACAAAGCGTCATCATTGATTGCTTGAATCAACTCACGTAGAGTCACTGCGGCATCGTCACTGCCTATGCTTTTTTTATATAAATTTCTAAATTGATCTAAACTTCCTTCATCTTCTTTGATATTACCTTGATCTTCATACTTAGAATTCACTGTTCTAGTTTTGCCTTTGCCAAGGAAACCTGTGCCACCCATGTTTTGTTTGAATCGTTCTGCCGCATCTGGTTCTGCAAAATCAAATCCGTCTTTTTGTAGAATGGCCTTGATTTCAACAGTGTTGATGTTTAACATCTTTGATATGTAATGAAGTATTTCGTCCTGCTCCAAGTCTGCCTGTGTGCCTGAACTAAACATTGTGACAATTAAGTCATGGAAGCCAGGTGATTGTTTGATTTTTTTAAGTGAGTTGGAATCTTGTCCCATGGGATTTATAAGTTGAGAAAAATCATCTTTTTCATCTTCACTCACTGAATCCTTGTCCATTCTTCTTCTCTGCTTGTTGGCAGATTTTTTAATTGTTTTTTTTACCACGTTCATTGCTCGCTTGGTTAAAATTTCTGGTTTGGCATCTCTACCTTTTTGTGTAGGCACATCCTCGCCTTCTGATTTTACCACACCATATTTTTTGTTGGCAATTTTTCTGTAATCTTCTTTGTCACCATAAGACATTCTGTCCCACACTTTGCCATCTTTTTCAGCAAGTTCACGGGCATACTGTTCAGCATACCAGGCATTTAAATCTGCTTCGTTAACATCATCTTCATTTAAATCTTTTTGCATTTGATCTTTTGATTTACCATATTTCTTTTCAAACTCTGCATCTGATAGTGTTTTGATGTCTAAATCAATTTCTGACATTTTGCCTTCTACTAATCCCAGATCTGCTAACTTGTCTGCAATCCACACATATGGATCACCATCTCTGGCCTTGGCTGTGCCATAGGGCATTTCACCTGTGTCAAAATGAAAATACACAAACAATTTTTCATAGATATTTGGAGCATCCATCAAGTCTCCTGTTTGCATAAACTTTTGCCACTCTTGTGGGTATTTTTGTATTACCATTTTCACATAGGTTGTGTCATCTGATTCACCTAGTGCTTCTTTTTTCTTTGGTTTACCGTGCTTGTTGTGTTGAGCCCATGCAATGGCGTAGGGTGCACCTGGATCGTCAAACTTTTTTTTTAGTTTTTTAACTTGTTTTTCTCTACCTGGGGGTGCTACTTCGCTAAATTTCATTGCATACTCCTATGCTTTTATTTATCGTCTCAGCATTGGATATATGTCTTTTACTTTGGTCTTGTAGGACAACATGTCTGGACTATATCCCATTTTATAGATTTCTTTGCGTTTTTTACGTGAATTTTTGAATATTTTACCAAATGGATCAACTGCTTTGCGAGTCTGTGCATGTGTAGTGCCAGGTGTCATTGGAAAAGCAATAGTGGCTATGTTACCACTGGCTGTTGCGCCTGCTGTAGCATCTTCTGTGATAATATCTGTAATCCGCATGTATATATTTATATACTCACTGTATTTAAAAAGTCTACCATATCTTTGTGCAGATAATCCACATATGATTGATTTCTATTTGTATCAAAGTTAACTATGTCTGTTTTCATTTTGTGCCAATGCTGTGATTTATCACTGTCTGCTGTGTCTAAAGAATTTTTAAGATACTGTTTGACTTCACCTAGACTAGCATCATCTAGAGTGTTTAAATCATCTAGTACAGATCTAATCATGTAATTTGGTAACCATTTACAAGCAAGAGGACCTTCATATGGATGCACAAAATCAAATGAGAAGTGTATGTCTTTGTCTACATTTTTGTAGAAGTTTTTGTAGTAATTAACATAATCATATATATTGTGTAGATTGTAAACTGACAACACAAATGCATGTGATATGTCTTTGCAGTTTACATCTGAATTGACAAATTTTGTAATGCTGTTTTGCAATTTATCAAACGGCATTGGATATCTAATATACTCATAGGTTTTGCCTACGCCATCAACGCTGAACACAGGACTAAAACTTTTAAAGTTATTGATCTTTTCTATTGCTTGATCTGTAAACTTGGTTGCATTTGTAATCACATGCAGATCAATATGCTGTGCATGTTTTGTTTCAATTGCATGATCTAAAAATTCTCTAAAACGTTTGCTGACAAAAACTTCGCCGCCTGTAAATTTAATGTGTTTGCAAGTGTCTAAATTGTTTAGTAAATGTTTCCATTCAGAAGAATCTGCTGTTGATGTAGTGTTATCAAATTTTTCCCAACCTGCAGGTAATTCTACTCCACGTTGTTTAAACAGTTCATAGTCTTTTTGCAATTGGTTACTGAGCCATGGTGTACACATTCTACATCGCAGATTACATTCGTTACTTATTTGTATATCATATGAAGTTACCTGTAGATTGTTAATAGAAGAAACATACTGTTCACCGTTTGGTGAATATCTCAATCTATCACTGGTACCTGTTTCTGCTTCTCGTTGCCAACATGTTTTACAAGCAGAATTTTTTACACCAGACATTGCATCACGTCTTAGTTTTTCAAATGCACTGTGATTAAATATATTTTTGATCTTATTGCCTGGTGCTGTTTCAACTTCGTGTTTCCACGATTGCCAATTCATAGGGTCATGTTGTGTGTTTTGTGATGCACAACAGGGTAAAGGTACATTTATTTTACCATCTTTCCATTCTTTAATAGCAAGACGATGAAACGGATACCAACAAAACGTATTGTCTTTACTAGGTTTCACTTTTATTTTTTACGACCACTTTTCATATTAGCACACCAGTGATACATTTTGGCCTTTTCTCCACTGGATTTTTTTGCTTTTGCTCTTAGATCAGTTACTGAACCTTTGCATGATGCACCAGAACGTTTTACTCTGCCAGGACGTGATTTGCCTTTTACTTTGCCATCAGCAAAGTTTTCACCTAATTTCTGTTGTGCTCCAACTTTTTTTGTATAATTAGAAAGTTCTTGTGATGAATTCCATACACGAACTTTTATGCCTTTAGATTCTAACTCTTTGAGTTTTTCAGTATTTTCTGTGGAATCTTTTAACACATGAGCCTGCATGATTTTAATGTCATTCACAATAATCTCATCCCAATCTCCATCTGGATCAGAGTCTATCAGAGCGGATTGTAATGCTTGTCCTACAGGTTTAGCATATTTGATCATTATCGCATATACACCATCTATATAATCTTTGATTGCAACAGACAATTTTTTGCTGTCGCCGTCAGTGTTTAATTTTTTTCCAAGTTCTTCCCATTTATCGGTAGTAAGTTTATAATCATCATATTTGTCAGTATAATCCATATCAGGAGCATGTTTATCCAGTAACCTTTGAATCAGTTTACCCATGTCGTTGTACATTGGCTGTAGATCGTTCTGATTTTTTCCTGAATACTCTATCAGGGCATACAGTGTAATCCATCGCCTTCCGCTGTCGTCTACAGAACTTTGAACATCTCGATTGAAGGCTCCAAGCACATTAGCATCTAATTCAAAGACCATGCCACCACCTCCACCGCCAAAAATGCCTGGACTAAAAAAATAAGGATTCATATTTAAGAAAGCACTGATACTTTTTTTCTGTCCTTGTAGTCTCAGCATATTAGATATGTTTTCTACTTTAGTAACGTGAAATACCCTTGCTCTTTGTTTAGGCATAATTTTATCCACTATGCTGTTTGATAGAGGAAGCCACAATCCGTAAGTTAAATCTCCTTCATATTCCAATCGTTCTGGTTTAAATACCATTTGAGATAGACTTGACTGCCATTTTATTTTTTCTGTGACGAACTCGTAGAATCTCATTTTTTCTTACCGTTAGCAAAATTTTCTTTGTGTATTTCAGGATGTTGTGCTGTGCCACCAATGTCTTTGGTTGTTAATCCTAGTTTTTTTGCCAACATCAAAAACATTTGTTTTTCTTTTTCACTCTGAAAAGTTATAACCATATCACTTTCTGATTGTCCAAATTCTTTTGGATCTGCTTGACCAAGTGTAGGGAAATGCTGTCCTATTTTAAACCAATCCAATTCTCCTGGAGTATCAATTACCACTGTGTTTTTTGGCATTGATAACTGTGTGTTATGCCCAATTCCGTTTATGGCTTCATTCTTTTTACGACCAGCACAGTGTGCCTTTTGTGAAAAACCTTTTGGATTAGAGCAGTTAATACTCTTTTTGTATTTGTTGCTCCATTTTTCAACAATTGGTTTGTTTGTGAGTTTAGAAACTTGTAATAGATGTCCACTGCCAACTATGAAAGCACCTTTGGTTTGTTGTGCTAGCCATTTGTCTCTAGCATCTGTGGCTTGTTTGGCTACTTTGCCTGCGTTGTTTGGATATGACTGCCAATTTGCAGGCCACATTAATTTTTCACCTATGCTGATAAAATTTTGAATGTTTAAACTTGTGGCTGGTTGTTTTGCCATTTGAACAAAATTATATTTGCCTTGACTGATTGCTTCAAAAAACTTTTGCAGTGTTTCTGCACTGAATTTTTTATTTGGAAAAAAACTGTATGCTTGTTGTTTACTTAATAAGTGACTAAAAATACTGAGTCTAGGTTCAGCACCTATTTTTTGCAGTGTGTTGTTTTCTTTGACATTTGACATCATAGTATACAAGAATGGATACGGTACATCACTTACAGACTGGGCAAATAAATCGTCCCAACTGCCTTTGTAAGAGTTAATTTGTCCTTGAGTAAATCGTTCATCTCCTCTGTTACCTTCAGACCATGCACCATACTGATTGGCTATTTGTTGAACTTTTTGCAGTGTTTGGGATGACAACTGTAGTGGTTGTCCATGTGCTTGACCAACTACTACCGCAGTAGGTGATAAAAATATTGCACCTATGCCTGTGGCTTCGTTGATTTCTTCATACTGCTCTAGTAGTTCAAATAGTTTCATTACATCTTAACACAGTTGTCTACTGTTTTTCCGCCTTTTTGTTTGGTGCCCATACGCTTGTAGCCTTTCCAACATACTTTACCATCTACACCTTTTTGTTTTTCTTCTGGTAGTGTTGTATAACTTGGCTTACCGCATTCTGAACAAACATTAGTTTTAGTTTCTATTTCATCTATTCTCATTTGTCTATCTCCTTTATTTCAACCCAAATGCCATTTTTCCAATGATTTTATTATTGGCATAATTTTTTGTAGCATCTAAAAACAGTGTTCCTTCAAATCTTGGAGGATACACAGTGCGATATCCTGTGATATTCATGTTACCCTGTTTGTCTTTTGCACCCTGTGTATACACTTGGATAATTGATGCATTGTTTAACAGTTTCATTGCTTGTTTGCTGAAATCTGGATTGCTGTTTACTTTAACTGTTACTACGTAGGCTACTTTTGTGATCAGTGAGATAAACAAATCAACTTTTTCTAATTCTCTAGCAATAGGTCTAGTGTTGTTCCAAAACTCTTGCGTTTTAGGTGACAGTGTTTGTAAAGAATTAATTGAGTGTTTGCCTTTGCCACCTAGTTTTTTTATGTCATCAACAATTTCTTGATCAATCAAATTATACTCTTGTGCTAGTAGTAGTGGACCTGCATATTGATCATTGTTGTGTATTTTTTCCAGTACATCTCTTGCATAAGGAACATTTTCTAATAGTTCTTTGTCTTGTGGTTTTGGACTAGTTGCTAGTCTTTCAATTGTGTCATATAAATTTCTTGCTGATGCTTTTGCACCTTCGCCACCTTTGGAACTTAGACCCACTCTGGTACCATCTGGTGCTACCATATAAGAGTCAATCAAACGATTGGTTTTATCCATTGGATAAAAGAATCTGCACACTTTCCATTCTTGATTGTTGATTAGTTCTTTGGCTTTGTCAGCCTCGCCTTTGATATGTCCTGCTTGTAGTGAAATTGGTTGTAGTATTTCTGCAAAGTAATCTCTAATAGCAGTTTCGTTTTCTCCTTGCCCAGGAAATGATACTTTATCACTTTGTGTTGCTTGTGATACACCATCTAGTAGAGTTTGTTTAAGTGCATCATCACCCTGAAAGTTTTGTTCTACTACTCTTGCTATCTGTTGAGCATTTTGAAAAATTTGATTTGTTCTAATAAGGTCCTGTGGGGATATTGGTGTTGCAGTGGTTTTAGTTGACGCTTTAACTGAACTCAACATCCATCCTTGTGGAATTTGGTTGTTTTTCCATGATGCTTTTAGTGAACCAACTTTTGATTCTTTGTGATATAATCCCCAAGCATATTTTTGTCCTTGTTCATCTTGTAACAGTGCCACTGAAAATGCCAATAGTGAATTTGTTGGCTTGTTGAAAAAATCAATATCAGTAGCAATCTGTTGTTGTACATTTTTAATTGTTTCGTCTCTTTGTTCTGGTGTTTCAAAACTGCCTTGGTCTGGATATGCTGTGATTGATTGTAGTGTTGCTGTTCTACCATCTTTGTGTGTGAAAAAATCTTTGCCAGGTTTACGATTAAACATACCACTTGCTTCTTGTATTACACCATGTTTGATCAACAGTCTTTCCAACTGTTCTTTAACAGGTAACATGTAGTGATTTTTTCTACCTTTGGTCAAGTATGAAAGTGTACGCCATGTTTTAAACCAATCGTCTGTGCCTGGCTTGGACATGAGTTTCATTTTTTGAAACATTGCTGTACCAGGGTGTGTTAACAAACTCATGTCACCACCATTGTTTTGATATGGTACTTCAGTGGGTACTTCACGTGTTGCTTTGAGCATTTTGTTGATGCCTTTTTTAACTTCTAACAAATCCATCTGCTGTTGTAGTGTTAGATCTTTGTTTGCACCATTGATTTTGATCAATGCTTCTTTCATGCGTTTCACCCGTCTTAGATTTTTTGGTGCAAGGATTGGAGGTACACCATCTTTGGTTACTTTGAATCCAAATTTTGCTGATTGCTTTTTGATAGCATCAACGCCTACATCTGGTGTTGTGTTTATGCCTTTGACAACTCTACCACCCCATTCTGTTAGGTTGTTTTTTTCTTTGAAATCTTTTATACCTTGCTGTACTTTTGATAATGGATCTTCATCTGCTTGATACTTGATACCGTACCCACCACGTGATAACCAACCTTGAATATTTTTGCCTCTGTCATCAATCAATATGTTTTGTGTGCCGTCTGGTTGCACAGCATAAGAATCTTTTCTGCCTACAACAATAATTTCATCTGGTTGAATAGCAAGTTCTCTTTTGATCCATTTAATTTTTTGTTCTTTTGAATTTTCATGATCACCTCTTAATGGAGATGACAATATTTTGTAACTGCCAAATTCTTTTACCACCATCTGTATTAATTTGTCTGTGGTTGGAAACTTTGGTAGTCTATTAAAAAAGTCTGTGCCAATCATTTTGTCCAGTGTTGGATCTGTTTTTGCTGGAGGAATATCTCTGTAGTTGCCTGTTTCAACACCTGCTAGTTTGGCATACTCCGCAAAAAAGTTTGCAAGGACACCATCCATGTCAACATACGCAATTGGCTTGCCTTCTGAAGTATTGTAAAATGGATAAGTTGCTGGTTCTTCATCTATGTCAAATGATTTACCTTTGTGTTTTGCATAACCTCTTTTGTCCAGTGCTTTTTTATCTTTGTGTGATCCTGCCGCGCCACTTTGTCTAATGGCTTCCATGTCTCTCCAATTTGGATCACGTGATTTAATCACTGGCTTTTTTGGTTGTTTTGGTTTGTTTGATGCTTCTGTAACTCCCATGCCTTGTCTTACTTTGTGATACAGTTGTTGTTTTAGTTTGTCACCACCATCAATGGTTTTTGCAAATGAATCATAATCTCCTGCTCTTGCAAATGCTCTTGCCTTGGAAGCAGAAATTCCTGCAACATCTGTAGCGTCTGCATCTCTTTCACCTGAACTTATAACGTTAAACTTTTGAATACCAAAATCTTTGATGTATGGTCTCATTTGTTTTTCAAATTCTGGTTGTCTATCTGAACCAACCACCATTGTAACTTCATCATACTGTTTGCCAAGTTCTTCAAGTGCTTCCCACGGTGTACGAATTTTTGGATCATCCATGATATTCATGTGTGGAAACATTGCTCTTAAAAATGTAATCTTATCTTTGTACTCTAGTGGATTCTTTTTTGGGTCATTAGTTTTACCTGTAAACACATAGTGGTCAGCACCACTGGCCGCATTTTTAACCACGTCCATAAGTCGTGCATGGCCTTTGGTTGGCGGATTAAATCTGCCAAATGTAAACACTGCCTTTTTTGCGTTTGGTTCTAATAACTCATTTATGTTCATTATTTTCTTTTGCCTTGCCCTACATATGCTTTATAAGAACGTCTTTTGCTCTTGTTCATAGATGACATTTTTAATCTTCCACGACCAATTGTTGTTCTTTTTTTAACATGTTCAATTGCAGATGCTACTCCTAATCCGCCTTTTGCTTTTGCCATACTATGCTCCTATTTTTAAATTTAACTCGCTGTATTCACCATCATCCATCTTTTGCAGTTCATCGTCAGCAATTGATTTAGCCGCTAGATTTCTAACCACTCCTGGAAATTTTACTCTTGACATTGGGCCTGCTTCTTTTTTGGCCACATTATCAATTAAATATCTCCACAATTTAATTGCTAGATTGTGATCATAAGTGCCTTTAGCACGTTTACGCATGAGATTTTTGATGATTGGTACATATTGACGATCATACAGTTTAGCATCATTGGTTGCTAACAGTTCTAGTTCATTAGCAAGATCCTGCATTTGATCTGCATCAACTGTGCCTTGTTCTACTTCAAGCAAATAATCTTTAAATTGTTTAGTCATAACTAATTCCTAAGTAAATGTATATACAAGTGTATTTATGCTGTCAACAATTATTTTATTGTTTGCTAGATTCAAGCCATTCTACAAGGTTTTTGTGTAGAAAATCTCTATAATTTTGTTGACGGCTTTGATCAAAAACAGTTAATTCTTTAATTATATTGTTTTTGTGCTGTGGTACCACAGAAAAATCCATGTTTTCGTTGATATAATCAATTATTTTACTGTATCTAACTTTTAGTGTAGAATTTTGTTGAGATTGTTTTAGATTTTGTAGAATCTGTTGTTTTAGATACTTTGGTAAAAATTTAACACTTGTATACTTTTCTTGTGGATACAACAAATCAGTGTGCAACGACATGGTAATATTAGGATACATGGACTGTAATTTTTGTTGCCACTGTTGGAGATCTACAATATAATGTGCATTTATTAAACTAACCACACAGTTAATTTCAAATTCAAACGGTACAGATATTTTACTTAATATATTGTGTACACTGGATTCAAGTTTAGGCCATAACATTGGATACCTAACATATTCATAGTTAATTTCAACACTGTCTATACTGGCATTTAGATGTATTGATTTAAATTGATTTAATTTGTCTATCAGCGTGTCAGTAAACTTTGTACTGTTGCTGTGTAATTCAATGTTGATATTTTTAGCAACTCCTTGATCAATAGCAGTATCAATAAATTGATTAAATCCTTCAGTTAAAACTGGTTCTCCACCTGTGGCTTTGATATAGTTTAATTGATGTATATTATCTAAAATATGTTTCCACTGTACACCGTCTTTCCAGTTATATACCGTTTGATGACCGTTAGAATCAAAATCATTTGGTTTTATGTTTTCTTGCCATTCATACCCATATATACCTTTGGTATCAATGTTGTTGTTAACAAAATACTGATAGTCTAGTCTTAGTTTATTACTTGATGATGGGAAACACATTCTACATCGTAGATTACAATTTTCTCCAAAAGCAAAATCAATACCCTGTAGTTGTGGATTGTTTATGTTTGTATTTTCTGCAGGTGAACTTTTTAATCTATAACTTTCACCTTGTCCTCTATTTTCTATTTGCCAACAGGTATCACAGGCTGAATGTTTTTTACCTTGGAGCATACTGTGACGTAGTTCTTGCATTTGTTTGCTGTGGAAAAGATCATTAGCAGTTACTGATTCGTTTATTTTATTTTGAAGTTGTAGAGGATCTAGAGAACCAGGTCTAATACTGTTGCAACAAGGAGCAACATTAACTATACCTTTTTTACTATCCCAATCTTTTAAAGAAAGTTGTTGAAAAGGATACCAACAAAAGGTATTATTTTTATTTGGTTGCATACCAATATTTATTTTTGATTATGCCCAAGGCTTTTTATCTAATTCAACAGAAATACCCTGTGCTTTTAGGCCTTTGATTACATTTTGTACACCAATTACCTGTCTATAAGCATCATGCAGTGCATGGTGTTTGTCTGCTTGTGGCATTTGTGCTGGTATACCAAAGCCAAACAGTGTGCGAGTATCTCTGATATCATAGTAACTCCAAGGTACGCCAATTTCCATTTTTCTAAATATATAATCAATAATCA
>Ga0255772_10006401_pt1 | contig 10767 bp, 8 predicted proteins | sample 071ome_34_FD_179970 | JGI IMG/M metagenome (GOLD analysis project Ga0255772, IMG submission 179970) | Coastal salt marsh microbial communities from the Groves Creek Marsh, Skidaway Island, Georgia - 071411BT metaG (version 2) | ecosystem: Environmental > Aquatic > Marine > Intertidal zone > Salt... | reverse complement strand
ATTCTGATATAGTTACAATTCAAATTTCTTCCATTAATCAAGAAGAAACAATCAAACTACTTGGTAAAGAGCTTTTGCCTAAATTGCGAAATTAAGTGATTAAATATTTTCTGATTGGTTCAATTGGGGGGTTACTTTCAGGAATATTAGGCATAGGTGGAGGGGTTGTTTTCGTACCTCTTTTAACCTACTTAACAAAAACTGATTTTAAAACCAATACCGGTGTTTCCTCTTTAGCCGTTGTTTTTGTTGCAACAGGAAGTAGCATTACTTACATTTTTAATGATTTTTCAAGCGGAACAAATTTATTATTTGAAATTTTAATAATAATTATTGGTGGAATAATTGGAGGATATTTTGGCAGTAAACTAACTGCAACAATTAACACTCAATTACTTAAAAAATTATTTTCTATTTTACTGATAGCATCTGCATACAGAATAATCTTTTCAACAACTGTCACCGCAACTTATGAGGACAATATAATCTTATATTTTTTTATTGGATTTGTTTCTGGGGTTGGATCTGGTCTTTTAGGTATTGGTGGAGGAATTATTAGAATACCAATGTTAATTTTTTTCGGTGGATTTGAACAAATTATTGCCCAAGGGATTTCACTGTTGACAACGATTCCTACAGCCCTTACTGCTGCTGCAACTAAGATTCGTAAAGAAAATAATTTACTTAAAATAGGTTTAATAGTTGGAATATTTGGTGTATTAGGTTCAGTAATTGGAGGTAGTTTAGCTTTTAGTATTATTCCTCGTGATACATTAAGTATAAGTTTTGGAATATTCTTAACTTTAGTTTCTGTAAATATGTTTATTTCTAATAAGTAAACTTACCGGTATTTATAAATTCTTTTAATATTTGAATGTTTCTAAATTTAAAAAATAAATACAAAATCCCTATTGCCCCAAGTGCAGTTTTGTAATTTTTTGCTAATGAAAATATATCTTCTGAATTTTGAAATAGTGGATAAAGAATTATGCTTTGGTTTAACCATGTAAAGCTAAGTACTAAATAGAGAAAGGAACCTATTGAGAATAATAGAGAATTTGCTCTAAATAAACTTCCCCTTTTTGTGGTAATCATAAAAATAAAAAATATACTTACAGTGAAAAATATGCTGTGCCCTATGTATTCATTTTGATTTGTAAGTCCCAAAAAATATAAAATTGAGTCAAATATAACGGGAAATAAACTACCAAAGATAATAAATCTTAAGTCAGCATTTTTATCTTTAAATATATAAAGAAAAAGATATATTGATAGACCGCTAGTCCAAAATAAAATCATGAATCTAAAGCAATATTAGCAAGTTCATCTGCTCGTTTATTTTGCTCTCTAGGTACATGGTAAATTTCTAGATTATCAATTTTTTCAATTAAATCAGTACATTGATTGTATAAATCCTTTAAATTTTTTGATTTAACTTTATAATTTCCATTTACCTGCTGTACAACAAGTAAAGAATCTAAATAAATCTGTACATTTTTTAAATTATTTTTGTAACAATAATCTAAAGCAGATCTTAAACCTTCATACTCAGCAACATTATTTGTGGCTACACCAATCTTCTTTGCAATAGTATCAATTTCTTGTTCATCGTTTTGAATTGAGACACCTATAGACGCTTCTCCCGGATTAGATCTCGAAGCACCATCACAATATATTTTGTACATTAAATTACAACTCCCATGCAATATGGACATTGTTGAAAACTAGAGTTCATAATTTCATACATTTCATTTGAAGTGAGGTCAACACCACAGCAACCACATTGATTTTCCCTTTTGTAAGCAGCTATAACTTCAACACCTTTTGATTTTAAATCATCATACAAGTCGATTATTCCTTCAGGAAAGCTACTTAATAATGATTTTTTTTCCTCTTCGTATTTTCCAATTTTTAAATCAATGTCTCTCCATTCGTTTTGAAGTGTTTTAGATAAACTTAAGAGTGTAGGTTTTAAACTCTCTAAAGATTGATCTATTTTATTAATTCTTTCTAACTCATCATAATTTTCTTCGTTTAGTTCATTTAAAGATTTTTCATAATCTAACAAATTTTTTTCAAAATTTTGTTTTTGTAAATTATAATTTTGTAATTCAGATGCATCTAAATTTGTGTTTAATTTTTCATTTATTGTATCAATTTTTAACTGTGATTCTGAAATGCTTTTTTCTATATGATTCTTTGCATCAAAATACAGTTGCAATTCATTTTCAATATTTTGTTTATCGGTTTGTAGCTTTTTGAATTCTATCTCATGAGTTTTAAGTTCTTTTACTGTTGTTCCTTCCGATTTTTCAGATATTAACTTAAATATTTGATTGTCTAATTCTTGTAATTCAATTAAGTTACTTAATAGAAATGGCTCATTCATAAAAATCTTTATACAAATACTCTAATTCTAGATTTAAAGCTTTATTTAAGTTTTCAACAAACTTTTTCATTCCTGGAATTTCAGTTGTTATATGCCCAACTTGAAATAATCCAATGTTTGCATCGTCTGCTTTTAACAGATACCTGTGTGAGATATCTCCAGTAACAAACACATCTACTTCTTCTAAAATCTCATCAATAAATTGTGTACCTGATCCTGGGAGGATTGCTATTTTATTTATTTCCTTGAGATTATCAAAATATTCATTTGTCCTAATTGAATTAGTGTTTAATTTGTACTCAACAAGTTTCTTGAATTCATCATTTGACATACCTTTAATTTCTCCAATGCGTCCAGCACCAAAATTACCAAAAGTGTGAGCAAAGGTCTTGGTGTTTTTCAAATTAAATAATTCAACCAAAGTATCAGCATTTCCTCCTTCGCAAACATCTTGGGCAGTATGTAAAGTAATTACATTTATTTGGTTATCCATAAATTCTTTAGTTATGATTTCTGGGATCAAAGTTTCAGTGCCATCATCTTCGATCACTTTCTTGAAAGAAGGAGGATGATAAGAAATAACTGTGTTTATATTTTTATCATTACAGTATTTCAATAATGATTTTTCTAATTCATGACCAACAACAATACCCTTTACTTCACTTTGTTCAGATCCTATTGTTATGCCTACATAATCATCTTCAAATGCATACTCAATTGGAACTAAAGAATTGACAATTTTAAGAAGTTCAGAAACATTCACTTAAATAATATTAATAACGTTAATTATAAAGATTTAGCTGTTTTTTTATTATGATAATTTGCCCAAAACACCAAAAGAGTTGGGAGAATTAAAATCGATGCAACTAAAGCAAACCCTAATGCGACAACAACTACCTGGCCCATTTGTTGAAATGGTTTTAAAGAAGAAGTCATTAATATACCAAAACCAGCCATAGTTGTAAATGCTGAACCAAATAAAGATCCTCCAGTTGTTTTAAGAGTAGTTCTAACAGCATCTACAGGGCTGTCTGTAATTAATAAAGTCTCTCTAAATCTATTTGTAACATGAATTACAAAAGGTACACCAATACCTATCGCAAGTCCAGATAGTGTGGAAGTTACAGGGTTTAAAGGAATATCTAAGAAATACATTCCAAGATATGTACCCATAACTATTGCTACAACTGGCAATATTGTAATCACACCTAAGAAAGGTTTCCTTATATCAATTAAGTAATAAAGAATTAAAAATATCATTGACGCAAGTATTGCGAATATCAATGACTGAAATTGTGATTCAGAAATTAGATCACTTACACTTTGAGTAACAATTGCATCATTTGTTGCTGCAATTGATATTCCAAGCGAGGACATAGGTTGAAATGCATCATAAATATCATCTCTGAGTTGAGCAGCTCCAAGAGATCCAGCAGATGTAGTAATTCTAACCTGTTGAGCAGTAACTACATTGTCTTCATTGAAATACAACGTAGCTAGGAAAGCTTCTGAATCTAAATCAACTAGATATTCGTATAGTCCTTGCACATCTCCAGTTTCTTTGACTTTTAATGCATCAATACCCTGTGCTCCAGACATAAGATCTACACCAAAAGATCCTAAACTTCCTAATAATGCCATATCTGGCATAGCCGGAGGTGCGCCTGGTGCAGCTCCCTGAGGAGCTAAAAGCTGTCCAAGTGTTGCAACGACTGATTCAGCAGCAACATTTTCCGCATAAACTACTATATTTTCTTTTTCACTCAAATTGTTTATTGATGCAATCAATGCATTATGAGCTTCAGGTGTCGCTAAATCATCCCCTTCGATTAGGACACTTGTTGTTTCACCAAATCCACCACCAAATTCATCTGTCAGCAGTCCTAGTGTTTGAACAGCAGGATCATCTTCCGGTAAGAAATCTGTAAATTCAAATAAAGTTTCCAAATTGGTAAAGCTAAAATAACCATATCCAGAGATTGCAAAAAGTAATATAAGGGCAATAATCTTTAATTTTTTTGGAATTATTCCGCTTGATGCAGCAATTTTATTTAAGACGCTATCCCCTGATGATGAGAAGGCCTCCTTATCAATAACAACTGTTCTCTCATCTTTCTTTTGAAAAATCCATTTTCTTGCTCTTCTTAATATCAAGCTTGGTGCGATTAGAATTAAAAGCCATCTGAGTCGACCTGTGTCTAATAAAGTCCTAATGGCTGGAACAAATGTCATCACAAGAAAGAAAGCAAAGAATATACCTGCTGAAACAAGAATTCCAAAATCTTTTAATTCTGGAAGAGGTGAAACAATATTTGTCAAAAATCCAACAATTGTTGCAAGAGTTGCAAGTGTTAGTGCAATTCCAACAGATTTTAGTGTAGAAGTTGCAGAGCCACTTACAGTATTTCCTGATCCAATTTCCTCTCTATATCTTGAAGTAAAGTGAATTGCATAGTCAACACCAAGACCAATTAAAATAATAGGAGCAATTTGTGAGACTTGATTTGGTGCACCAATAATACCTAAATAACCAGGTCCTAAAATAGTTCCTGCTCCTTGCATCCAGCCTATAGATAGCAAAATTGCTCCAAGGCTTAAAAATAAATCACTAAATGTTCTTCTTCCTGATTTGAGGATATTGAAGCCTTTTCTCGGCCTAATGAAAAATATATAGGCCAACACTACAAGAATTATCAAAAATGCCTGTCCAAATAAAATACCTATTTCCTCTAAAAAGTCATCGCCCTCGTTACCAAGTAGAAGTCCAAAAGAAAATCCTGAAACTTTAATATTTCCAACAGAAATTTGATTTAAAGCATCTGCAAGTGCCACTTCCATACGAGGTTGCTCAATGAATGCCCCATCCGATCCACCAAAATCTTGTACAATCATAGAGCTATCAATAGTAACAATTGCTAACCCTGCTGTTGCAGTAGTTGCATCTTCATCATAAGTAGATGAAAGCAGAGCAGATGCAAATGCTTTAAATTCAGGTGGCATTTGGCTATTTGCTTGGTTATATAATTGTTTAAATTGTTCATCTGACATTGCACTTACATTTATTGCTGGATTAAAAGCTTTAGCAAAATCTACAGGTGCAAAAAATCCTTGAACTGCACCACCTTGATCTTTTACTAAATATGGGTAGATTTCACTTTCAGAAACAACTTTATTTATCTCTTGCCACGCTAAATAGCCATCAACAGTTAGCACATCTTCACTTGACATAATTATCTGAAAAACTGATTGAGAGCCTGATGTTTGGAAATATTCACTCAACTTGGAAGATGCCTGAATCTCTGGAGTGTCTAATTCTCCTCCAAAGCTTGTGCTAAGCTCTTCTGCCTGCCCAGCCATATAGCCAAAAAAACCAGTCAATAAAAGAACTACTAAAATTGTAATTACAGGTCTTTTAGTTGCTGCGCTTGAAAAAAAGTTAGTTAAAAGTTTCATAGAGCTTAAGGTTAATCAAAAAAAATATATATATATAACTGTATTTATCAATGTTAAATATATGTAAATTTGAAAAAAAATTAAGATAATTAATATGCTTTCAACAATTGCAACAGCAGCTTTAATTAATTTTTTAATATTACCAGTTACTTATCATGAATCGGAAACTGAATATATCAAGAATAAAATTGAGAATTATGATTACTATACAATATCGCAATCAGGAAGTCTATTCTACAGTGTTACTAATCAAATTATAGAGAGTGCAAAAAATTTAGATAGCAACCTAACTTTCATAGGAAGAGCGAATGTAGGCTTAGAATCAGTTGAGTCGTCAAATGGAGAAAAAAAACTTTCCTCATTAGAAAACTACTTGTACAGCATTTCAATAAAAACAATAGAGTCATCTAAAGTTGATTTTTTTTATGACGACGAAGCAGCTCAGGTAATTAAAGACAACAAACTTGTAGTTTCAACCTTAACTGCTGAAAGGTATGGTCTTTCGGTAAATGACAAGGTAAGTTTAGTCGGTATCAACTCTGCTCCACTCGTTCTAGAAGTTGGAATGATTATTAAAGATTCTGAATTATCTTGGTTTGAAGGAGTGGTAAATAAGGAAGTTGGTTTTGAATTAGGTATTTATAGAAATATTCAAGCGATTATTTGGGATACTAAAATGAGTGAAAACCACTTAATTGAACTTTATAGAAATATTAAATATAAGCGGGTAAAGATAACAAACAAACACAAAAGAAATATTCCGAATAAGAATTGGGTATTACCTAATGCAATGGTTAAAGAAATGTTTGGTGATTTTCAAATTAAGGAAAGAGATGGTACTTGGATTACCACAGAACCATCTTGGAGAGAGATAAATATTCAAGTTAAGAAAATGCCTATTCTTGGTAACACAAGATGCCACAGGTTAATGTGGGGGCCGTTAGAGGGCGCTTTAAATCAAATCGTAGATGAGGGTTTAGCTAATACACTTTCTGTTGAAGATTTTAAAAAATCAGGTGGGTGTTATGCTCCTAGAAGGATAAACCGATTTGATGCTGGGGGAAGTATTTCCAGACATGCTTGGGGAATTGCTATTGATATAAATACAAATTCAAGTTACCACCCAAGAGTAGTTGAAATCTTTAATTCTTGGGGATTTGCATGGGGGGGAACTTGGACATCTCCAGATGAGATGCATTTTGAGTTAAGAGATTTGTCAGCCAGTATTTCTAAGACCAGCGGCTAATCCGTTTACCGATAACAATAAAGAATTGTTTTCTACCGTATTAAGGTTACGCCTTTTCATTTTCTTCATAAGAGTTATCTGAATTAGAGATAATGGGTCTAAGTAAGCATTTCTAATATTTAGAGTATTTTTTAAAATTTTGTTATCTTCAAGCAGATCATCAATCTTTTTAATTTTCTTTATAGAAATATATGCTAATTGTGATTCTTTAAGAATTTTTTTATATATTTTTAATGCTTCTTCATCTAAAAGTTCGTCAACATATCTTTTAGCAATTTTGAGATCAGATTTTGAGAGCGTCATCTCAATATTGCTAATTAAGTTCTGCATAAAGTCTGAATTTTTATATATTTTTCTTACATAATTAATTCCGTATTTTTCAATCATGTAATTTAAAGCTGTTCCTGAGCCATACCAACCTGTTAATGTATTTCTAGTTTGAGCCCATCCAAACACCCAAGGAATAGCTCTGTAATTTTGTAAACTCTTCACATTTTTAGTTCGCTTTGAGGGTCTTGATCCAATATTTAATGTAGATAGAAGTTTTACAGGAGTTCCTTTTTCAAAGTAATCTACAAGATTTGAGTCAGTAAAAAAAGATTTATATTCCTCATATGATTTATTCGATAGCTCCTGTAGAAATTCCTGATTTGGTATTTTTACTTTTAATTTATTTCCAGATTCATTGATAAATGCTACCGAACCAAGTTTAATATTTTCAAACCCAAGATATGCTGTTGAATACTTGTCTGAGATTACTTCGCCTTGTTCTGTATATCTTATTTGGGATGATACGGTGCCCTTTGGTTGTGCAGAAATTGAATTGTAAGTAGGTCCCCCTCCTCTGCTGATAGTTCCTCCTCTTCCATGAAAAAATGTAACATTAATATTATTAGCTATACCAACTTTAAATAAATTAATTTGTGCTTTGTAAACATTCCATTGTGAAGATATTATTCCACCATCTTTATTTGAATCGGAATAGCCAAGCATAACTTCTTGATTATTATTTTTAAATTTTTCTATGAAGGATTTGTACTGTCTATTTAGAAATAGTTTTTCCAAAATTATATGAGATTTTTGCAATTCCTCAATTTCCTCAATCAAAGGCGTTATTGGAGGAATATTCTCTTTAGGAATATGCTTTTTACATAAATTGAAAAAATTTAATACATCTCCTTCTGAACTTGTCATTGAGAGAATTAATGAATTAAATACGTTATTGCCATAGATTTTTTGAAGTTCAGGTATTTCTTTAATTAATTTTTCAAAATCAGAGAACTCTCTCCCAGTCTGATCATTAATTACAGAGGAATTTTGCCTAATATCCAAAGACACACCATGGAATTCAAATTGGTAAATCATATCGACAAAATTATCTAGCTTTGTATTTTGGATTTTTGTTCCAAATATTTTTAGAACACTATTTTGAAATAATAAAATATCATCAAGAAATTCATGAAAAAATTTATAACCTTTCTTGTTTTTTTGAAAATTATCCAATCTATGAAAAACTAATGAAAGAAATATACGGAAAGGTTCATCAAAATTTACGCGTTTGTAATGTTTATAATCACTTGGAAGAATTTTTTTATATTCCTCAATTTTTTTTATTAACTTTTTTGGACTTTCAACTAAATCTGTTGAAATACTGAACTCTTCTGAAAACTCAACAATTTGTTCTTTATAAATATTCAATATTTGATTTGAATATATTTTTAATGCCTCTTTGGTTATATTTGTAGTTACAAATGGATTGCCATCTTTATCAGCACCAACCCATGATCCAAACTTAAGTTTAAAGTTTTTTGCATTTTCAGTTATTTCATCATCTTTCATTATTTTTTTATATACATCTTTATATAAAATATCTAAATAAAAAATTAATGATTTTACTTCATCTATTGGACTTGGCTTTGTGGATCGAACTTCTCTTGTGTACCAAAGTTGAGTAATAAGTGAATTTATTTCACTCATACTATTTGAATTATTGTTTTCAATAATCTCGGCAATTTTATATATTTTTTTTAAAGTTGACTGTCTAGAACTTTCCGTGGGATGAGCAGTAAAAACAGGCATAAAAATAAGTTGGTTATTTGTTTTTTTATTAATAGAAATATTTGAATTTTTTAGAGTATGCTCTCTAAATACTTGTTCAGCAATATTTGATAAATAAAAGAATATTGTAAATGCTTTAGTAATTATATATATCTCATTTGGTTCAAGGGATTGAAGAGTTTTGAAAATAGAATCTAAGTATTTATTGTTGTTTGTTTGTCGATATTTTTTAGAATTTAATCGTATATCTTCAACAATTTTAAAATATTTTGCTCCAGCTTGATCTTTAATTACGTTACCAAGCTCACTACCAAGTATGTTTATGGTTTTTGATAAAGTATCAAAGTTTGGAGTAATTTTAAATCCTCTCGGCGTTCGAAATTATAAAACTTCCTGTAGTATCGAATATCAATGATTTAAAATTTTCAAAATCTATATTACTAAAAGATGTGTGTGGTGTGTGGATAATAACCATATCATAATTTGATGCACTTTCTATATCTTGTTCCTTTAGTATACTTTTTTTATTTACTATCAATTCATCAACATATGGGTCATAAAAAGATACTTCTACGCTTTTATCTAGTAGCGATTCGATTATATCAATTGCCGGTGACTCCCTAGTGTCACCAATATCTTTTTTATATGCTACGCCGAGTAATAGTATTTTGGAATTTTTCAAAAGAATTTCTTTTTTGTTCATTAATTCACTAATTCTAGAAATGACATAATTTGGCATTGAATTGTTTATCTCTTGAGCTAATTCAACAAAACGCACAGGCTGTCCAATTTGTCGAGTTTTAAAAGACAAATATTTTGGATCAATTGGAATGCAGTGACCTCCTACTCCTGGTCCAGGCCTGAATGATTGAAATCCAAAGGGTTTGGTTTTTGCAGCGTCGACTACTTCCCAAATATCTATATCTAACATGTTTGACAAAATCGCAAGTTCATTAACCATTGCAATATTTACTTGCCTATATGTATTCTCAACTAACTTAACCATTTCTGCTTCTCTTGTACCAGAGACTTCAACGACTTCGTCAATTATCGAATTGTAAAAGTCTGATATTTTTTTAAGTGATGTTTCATTTATACCACTAACAATTTTTGGTGTATTTTTAAAAGTCCATTCTTTGTTTCCAGGATCTATCCTTTCAGGAGAGTATCCGAGCAAAAAATCTTCTCCTGCTACCAAACTTGAAATTTTTTCAAGTATTGGCTTCACTATTTCTAATGTAGTTCCAGGGTAAGTAGTAGATTCTAGGATTATTATCTGTCCTTTTTTTAAATTTTCAGCAATACTTTTTGTTGCAGCCTCAACATAGCTTAGGTCAGGCTGATAATCGGTTAACGGAGTTGGAACACTAATTACTATGTACTCTGATTCTCCTAAAACACTTGAATCAGAAGTAATCATAAGATCCTTAGAAAGAGCATCTTGAAGTACCTTATCTGAAATGTCTTCAACGTGAGACATGGACTTGTTGAGGTTATCAACTACAGACTCATTTATGTCATATCCAGCCACTTTGAGCTTACTATTTGCTGCTTCAATAGCTAAGGGTAAACCAACATAGCCTAATCCAATTACTGCTAAATTATATTTAAATTTACTCAT
>Ga0255772_10006400_pt1 | contig 10769 bp, 10 predicted proteins | sample 071ome_34_FD_179970 | JGI IMG/M metagenome (GOLD analysis project Ga0255772, IMG submission 179970) | Coastal salt marsh microbial communities from the Groves Creek Marsh, Skidaway Island, Georgia - 071411BT metaG (version 2) | ecosystem: Environmental > Aquatic > Marine > Intertidal zone >... | reverse complement strand
GTTTTGTCTGTGTCTTTTCTATCACAACTGTAGAGGGATTAACGGAGAGCATGTTCATTGCAATCCAGGCACTTGCGTAGGGGTAGTGCCAGAAAGTCTGAGGTTCAATCATATCTTCTGTTACGTAAATGATCTCTTTGTCTTGTAAGACAGGCGGTAGGTTAGTGTCATTTACTCTAGAAGCATTTACAATGAACTGCTCTTCGTTAAGTGCTGTTATTGTACTATCTATATGCGCAAAAGCATAGAGGTTATGGCAAAAGTGTACTGTATAAGTTTCACCTAAAACGTTTTGTAACCACTTACCACCAAGTTCATTGCCTGTGTTGCTGACAAGGTACAGTAGGTCTTTGCCTAAACGTAAAACATTTGCGGCATCGAATATAGGTTCGTCTTGTGGTATGTGTAGTGTTTTATCTTCTACATGCATTTCTTCTGTGAGTAGTCTAGGTTTAGGTGCAGATATCCAACGTGCGCCGTCTCTAATTGCTTCACGTCTAATGTGATCGTAACATAATACTTCTTGTTGTCTACTTCTAAATGCCATAGGACATTCTATAACTGTGTCGCCTATAACGAGTAAACTATCTCTAGGATTGTAGGCATTGAAACCGTCTGCTATCCAGTCGTGTCCTACAGTAATCTTACTAAACTCTAGTGCCTTGGGTCTATGTACAGTAACGCTTAGTTTATGTAATGCGCTAACTAGGCCTTCAAGGTCTTCCTCAGTTTCTGCACGTACATGTTCTGGTATGTAGCCGTGCCACTGTGCTGTTTCTTCCCATGTTGTTAGTTTTTCATTGTAACTGTATACTAAATCACTGTTTGGGTAGTGTAAATTGTCCGCTGTTCCAACTATGATTGACTTCAACTGGTCCCATTCGTTGTGTGAATTTATCTTCATTCATTATTCCTGTTAACTGTAGTGTGTATCTGTTTTCTCTGCCCAAGTTTGCCGCTAAGTGCGGAGTATTATATTGCCAAAGTATGGCATCTCCTGCTTGCCATCCTGTAATAGGACAGTCTGCTACTTCTAAGTAATGTCCGCTTTGCCAGTCTTCCAAAAATACAACTGTTCGCCATATACTGTATGGATTATCAACATTGAAAAGTTCTCTGTATTTTTTGTATGTGTCTCTATGCTCTGGTAATATACGTCCTGGAGGCATACAGTAAAAACTACTAAGACAATGTTGCCAACCTAACTGTTCGCATAAAATATCTACAAAACTAGGTTGTGGCTTACGTGAGTCATACATGTCACCTGTATAGTATCGGTAGACATGTCCCTGATCTTGCCAACGTTGTTGTGTTAGCTTATCATTAAAACATTCGTTTTCATAGTTTAACGATAGGTGTTCATTAGACCATATCCTATCAAACTTTGTGACAAAAAATATACTAGAATTTTCTGTCTCTGCTGTTGCCATAATGTACTACCCAAATTTTAGGATTGTCTGTTGTATATGTACGCCAGGGATCAACAACAATACTGCCATCTTCTATTTCGCAATATAGTGGTTGCTTTTCTGTTACACCAGCATACCCATAAGTTACTGCTTGATTATGTGCTAATAAAACAACTCCACATACTGATTCTGGATTACTATCTTCTGTAAGTGGATCAATGTAAGTAACACTGTCTTTATATTCTTCAGTTATATAATGTCCTATCAATAAACTATAACTGCCGTCCACATAAGGAACGTTAGGCTTATATGCCTTACCATGTATGTAAATAGGCAATCCATACTCACCCGACAGTCTACACAATCTTGTTGCTATGTTCTTTGCTTGTATTTCTCTTGCACCCATAATAGCATCAAACAAATCATAGTTTAAGCCAAGTTCCTGTGCCATGTAACGTAGTGCAATGTTATCACGTGGATGACAAGGGCCTGCATCTCCCATGCCTGCTGTTAGATACTTGTGTCCTGTAATACGCATAGTAGAATGTTTTAGTGCATCAGTGACCACGTCAACATTTATGTTACCTGACTTTTCGGCAACATCCTGTATCATGTTTACCAATCCGATCTTAGCACTAATAAATGTGTTGTAGAATATCTTAATGGCTTCTGCTTCGTCCCAAGTTCCTACAACATACCTTGGATCATTTTGCATAATTTCTTTATAGACATCTATAAGTTCTTTAGCATCTGTAGTTTCAGAGCCATCTTCTGTACCAATAATAACCATTTCAGGGTTAACCATGTCCCATGCTACTGATCCCATAGCAATAAGATAGGGGTTGTATATAAAGCGGGTATTCGAAAGTAAATTTACAAAGTTTTTACGTGTTGTACCGGGCAAAACTGTGCTAATTAGCACAACCAATTGCTGTTTTGTGGCGTGTTCATTAACTTCTTTACATACGTCTATAACAATACTGTAATCAAAGTCTTTATTCTCTAACTGGCTAATAGGTTGACTGCCGTCATACTTGGGATCGTGTGGAGTAGGTACTGCAATAAAAATAATATCACTTGAGTCCACTACATCTTTAATTGAAGATTTTGCCTTTACTGTATCACTAACTATATCTGCTACATCATACCCCGACGTTTCATATTTTGTAGCAAATGCTTCTGCACATGGCATGCCTAACTTACCTAATCCAATAAAACCTATCTTCTTCATAATAATTTTCTCCCCTCTTCTAATTCAGGAACGTAATCTACAAGTTTAACATTTCTTGACTTATCTAACAAGTCATTGAATTCGTAAAATTTGCCTAACCAGTACATGTCTGGCTCGGGATCTTTACTGTAATATTCAAGTAGCGTATCTATAATAGACTTATTGTCCCTTGCGTCTGTGTAATATGCTTTTGTTTTAGTTACTCTAGTTAAACTGTCTACAACTAGTTCTGGTAGTGGATGATTAAACACGTTTACCGTACCATCTGGCCAATAAACTTGTTGTAAGAAAACTGTACTACCTGGAAACTCTCTGTCATAAAACTCATATAATAAATGTAAGTTTGTAATATTCCAAGGACTTGGGATACATTCTAAACTGATGTAGAATCCTTCGTCTCTCAAACGTTTTGCGTTCTCTACTGTCTTAGACCATACACTATTCCAGCGTATGTACTCGTTAACTCTGTTATAACCATCAATACTAAAACTAAAATTAACCTCATCAAACTTGTGCATAAGGTTAATTAACTTGTCATTTACTTTTTGTCCATTTGTGTTTAGTGTTATGTCTAAATCTGTTCTCCCCAGTGCTATACACTTGTCTAAAAAGTTGTAGAACTCTGGTATAATAGTAGGCTCACCACCTGTGCTGTAGATCCTTGTACCAGGCAATAAATTCTCTACGTCTATATGTTCGTAATTACCCCATTCTTTTTTAAAACTAGGATAATGAAACTTTATTTCCTCAAATTCTTTCTCTATCAAGTGGCTGTTTTCAGGACAGCACATTCTACATTGTAGGTTACACTTGTTGCTAGGTCGTACTTCGTAGTAAGTAGGTAGTGCTACTTCCAAGTCTTCTATACTTTGTATGTTCATCTTAACAGCCCAGTCCATGCTTTCATGTACACGGGTGCTGACAAAACCTAGTTTTTCTTCCTTATAACATAACTCACAGTGACTTACTTGCTCACCGCTTTTTAGTTTACTACGCAAATCTTCAAAGTCGGGATCTGTGCGCCAGTCTTGCAAATCTTTTAATTTTTTAATTGGTGTTTTACTTTTACTACAGATTAGTACATCACCGTATTCTTCTAGCAAGTGCATCCAGGGATAAACACAAAACGCTTTATTGTCTTGCAACAAGTCCCACATAAACTGGATGCTTTGTATGTTGTCATTGTCTCGAAACTCTGTGGCGTATCCTAGTTTTTCTAGTTCAACCATCATTTTATACGTACTTAATAGAGCCTTCCAGTGACTCCACTCAGGTATAGGTTGATCTAATAATACTATCTTGTCAAAGTGTTCGGCAACTTCAATAATACCACCCGCCCAGATATCTACTATTGTAGTATGGTAGTATCCATCATTTGCAGGTACAAATTTACTATCAGATACTAGTCCGTAATTGTGTGTATTATTACTTGTTGCTAACTCTGATACTTTTTGGTCTGTACTGGCGTCGTTTGTTCCTAAGAACAGTACTTTGTTTGACATGTATTATTGAAAAAGTGCTTAGTGTTTTTTATTTATCCACGGCTAAATACTTGCGAGGGAATTACAAATGGAAATATTCGAAGTAATTGGGGAGCTTGGATTTCCAATAGCGGCGGCGATCGCAGGAGGTTACTTTGTTTTTCTTAGTTTACGTTTCATCCTTGAGGGAGTGATGGGATCAGTAAAAGGATTAACAGGTATTATTAACGCTCTTGACAATCGTGTGCGTACAATGAATCATGATGTTATAAGAATTGACACTCTTATGTCAAATGCCTTGAACGTCAAACCCGACTTGGATCGCATTGCACGAGCTGATGGAAAACATGACGCCAGGAGAGATTGATGGACATAGTAGCACTTGTAAAGCAATACGGGTTTCCTGTAGTTGCCGCAGTGGGCCTCGGTTACTTTGTAGTTTACGTTTGGAAATGGGCTACCTCACAAGTTAAACCTGTTCTAGGCGAAGCCAACACAACCTTAATCGCACTTATTGATCGTATACGTATGTTAGACAACGACTTGATTAGACTTAATCAAAAGTTAAATGTTGTCTTACAAATGCGTGAAGAAGAAGAGAAACGTAAAAAAGATATGTACCTGGGTGCGGCTGCTAGAAAACATCGTGACGACAAAGTTCGCAAAGAACTTGAGGATGATAAGTAACAGTATGCGTAAATTTATTAACATAGTTGAAGCCGCAGAAAAAGGTTGCCCTTTAGCAACTACAGATGTTGAACTCAATACTGAGAACAGAGACTGGACTGTGGACAAATACAACTATGGTCCTTTAAATATCGACGAGCCTGGCAACTACTGGAAACGTGTTGCTCGGGAATGGAAAACTACAAAGGAAGCCGCTAAAAAGTCTTTATGTGGTAACTGCGTAGCATTTGATATCAGTCCTAGAATGGACGACTGCATGCCCGGACCTGTCAGCGAGGGAGAAGGCAGACTAGGTTATTGCTGGATGCATCACTTTAAATGTCACAGTTTAAGAACATGCCACACTTGGGCCAAAGGCGGACCAATTACTGACGACGAAGTCAGTTTAGAATGGACCAAACGGAACAAGATGGCATTTGAAAAGTGACTCCATTAGAACTAGTATACAACAAACCTTTAGACCCCGTAGGATATTACACAAAACCTTGTGACGAATCTCAACTGTCAGACAATCCTACTGACATGATGGACCCAAATAGTTTTGACCTTGTTGAACTAGAAATAGCACTAGTCAAAGCCAACACTGGTGACATATATAGCGAACGTTATCCCAGCGAGAAAGAAGATTGGTTTCAACAAGAAGAAACAAAGTTTGATGTTGTCCTTAATCACAGTAATATATTATATCGTAGAGCATACGACGGTGAAGCACGTGAGCAGTTATGGCGTTTAGCAGAACAAGATGGTCGCATACACCGTGTGCTACAACAACGCCCACGTTGGGGGTTAGATATAAGTTTAGAGTATATTAGTCGTCAAGGTGACATGTTTGAAATATTACATTGGGAATACGACAGCGATAACTATAATGAAATAGAAGAACTTCGACAAAGGTACGAACCTGTTATACTCAACACTGACTGGGAAGATGGTGCTAGACAATTACTAAAACGTAAAACAGATTGGCATCATTTACACATGAAAGAACAGAACAAATATAAAACAGACTACTTTGGTTTTGTTGAAGAAAACTATGGTCGTTTTTTATGGACATAAGAGTAAAGTATAAACATTTTCCAGAACTGTTGTGTGAAATAGATGATACTGAACTAGGTCAACAATACTTCAATCTAGTTAAAGAAAACTACCAACAACAATTTCCTGTATACAGAGATAGACTGCGTTTTACACGTGAGTATCTTAGCGAACTAGCAGAACAGGTAAACCAACACTTTGGTTGGTCATGGAACACAACTAATTTAGATTTATCTAACACTGCTATTATGCACAAAGACATCGAGCAGTTAGTGGGCGACAACTTTGAACGTGTACCCGAACACTTAGATGAAGTTATACACGATTTACACTTAGGGTTACATTTACTACAAGATAACATTAAACCAAGTAGACTAGGTTGGCTACAAATAGAGTGGTACAATGGCAGTGGCTTCACTTGTGATGATATAGAATTTAGCCGTAGTATGAACAAGGGAGATTTAAAACTACAAAATCCTTTTGTAGGACATGGACCATTGCAAATATATTTAGAAAACGATTATACTAATATTAGCCAAACATGTAAGTTTCATACATTTGTTAAACCTGGCATAAACATTGCTACACTAGATTATGCAGAGTTCGAACATACAGATGATTTAATTCAACAGTTTCGACAACACGATCCTGCTTTTGTAGAACAACACGGCACTGACAAAATATTATCTTATACAGGATATCCTATCGTAGGTAGAGTTATTGACCTCGATGTTCTTGATGAATTAATCGACTGTCCTAATCCGTTAGAGCTTGAACTGCTAGGCTTTAATTAACAACGGAAATAAATCCAAATGCAAATGGATACAAATCCAAGTAACAACCATGTTAGCATTTCTTTACTTTGTTGTGGCTCTATACACCCCGTCCCAAGTTTCCAAGTCGTTGATGTCTGACTTCTCAAGATCCGTTATACGTTCACTCATAAGTTCATAGTACTTTTCAAGTTCCCCTCCGAACGCTAACTTATTACCACCAGCAACTCTCTTAGCCTGAGCCCACTCCCTTTGTCTGTATGCTTTGAGATATTCTTTATGTTTTTTAAGTTCTTTGTCTGTTGCTGATGTTACGGGTGTAAAAATGCGAACAGGAACATCTTTGCCTTTTACAGCAATTAGGTCCAGTTCTACAAGTTGCACTTCTGTTACAGATCGTGCAGTTTCTTCTCCGATAACTGTGATGACTCCGTATGACTTGGATTGTCCTTCCAAGCGGCTTCCAAGATTGACTGCATCGCCGAGTACGCTATAGTCAAACCTTTGATCAGAGCCCATGTTACCCACGACACAGGCACCAGTGTTAATACCAATACCAATGTTAATAGGTAGTAAATTATCTTTGGACAGTTCTTCATTGAGTCTCCTAACTCCATTAACCATGTCTTGCGCTGCCAATACGGCTTTTTGTTCATGTCCATTTACCTCCAACGGCGCATTCCAAAACGCCATAATACAGTCTCCCATGTACTTATCAATGGTTCCTTTGTGTCCCATAATTATGTTAGTCATAGGTGTTAGGAACTTGTTAATAAGTTTTGTTAGACCTTGTGGATCTGTTTTGTATTGTTCACTGATAGGAGTGAACCCTCTGATGTCACAAAACAAGAAAGTCATTTCTCTTGTGTCACCACCTAACTGCATCTTTTCAGGATGCTTTTGAAGTTCAGCAACAAGTTCCTTACTGATGTAGGTTCCAAATTGTCTCTTGATTTGTTGCTTCTGGTAGAATTCTTTTAAGAACTTTACTGTGTATGCGTGTATGTAGGTCAACACTAGAGCAAATATTATTGCTGTAATGTCAAATAGTAACCGTTGTTCCGCATAATAGTACTGTGCGGCGTAATACATACCACCTACTACCGCTACAACTGGCACAAAGCCATATGTCCAATAAGATATCAATATTGCTAAGAAACCTAATCCTACTAGTGCAATTAATTCTGCACCATCGGCCCAGTCATAACGTTCAATATTAACACCATTAAACATTGTACCTACAACTGCACTTTGTAATTCATGAGGCCAACTACCTCCCAGTGCTGTTGCTATAGGCTGATTAGTACCAGCGGCTGTAGGGCCAATAATAACTACACCACCGCCAAAGTCGTCTGGCAAGTTAGTTAAACTATGACTTGTACTCTTTTGACTCCAGTCAATCCATATACGTCCAAGTTGGTCTGTGGGTATGGTATCAAATGCAGGTATACGCATTTTCTCTACACCTAGTTCAAACAATTTAACTTGGAACGTAGTGTCGCCAGCCGCTGACCTTAATATCTCTAATGCTACGCTAGGATACAAGTTCTCTCCTACAGCACTTATTAAGGGTATACGTCTAGTAACACCATCTATCTCAGGCAGTGTGCTGGCAATACCAACACCATATGCACGTTGTTCTAATTCAGGTGTGTTTGCAATTATACCAGGATAGTTTATAATTGTGTTCATGTAGTCTGGATTAAGGATCACAGCACCTGGCTTCTTGGGTGTATTCTTACTCCATTGACTAGGCACACTTGTTAATATAACAGGAAACGTCTCCATTATTTCAGCAAGTTCGTTATCGCCTTCTGCACTTTCAGGCATAAGAACGTTTAGTACCACCAAGCCTGCATTTCTATTGCCATACAAGTCAGCAATTAAGTCAGCATAGTAACTACGTGGCACGGGCCAAGATCCGATCTCGTTTAAAGCAGGATCATCTATATTAATTGTGTGTATATTATTTTGTACAGGTTCTTGACTTGTGATTAGAGTATCAAAGTACCGTAGCCTTACACTTTCCACAAACCCTGGGTCGGATAATCTAATATATGCGCATATTAATAATGTAATAATTGCAGTCCAGGGACTCAATAATAACTTTTTGAACATTATATAGTATTTACTCAAACGTTCCAAAAAGTAATGGTATCTTTTCTAGCAGTTTGTTTAACATCTGTTGTTTAGTTTGTTTTATATAAGACTCAAAATGCAACAAGTTATACTGAGTTATGTCTCTGATCTTATCGTAAATTACTTTAGGATCTTGCTCTGCTAGGTACTCTACCTGATCAAATGCTAGGTCAAATCTCTGTCTAGGATCTGCTATGTCGTCATAACTTTCATCTATTACAGAATCAAATGTTTTAAACCCTAGCGACTTTATGAACTTTAATGTGTGCTGTGGAGCAAACATAACAAACAGCCTTTGCGCCATAAACATCTTAGCAGTCTTTTCTGTTATAAAGAAAGGTCCAGGGTTTTTGTCATCTGGGTTGTTGCCAAAACTTTCACAGCATATACTATAGTGTGTCTTTTTATAAACACTCCAAGGTGTTACTTCACTAATCTGATGTGGCTCTAGTCCTAATGCATGTTCTTCTGTAAAGTTTTCACTTACATAAGGCCATTGTAATTGTTCGCCGTTTAATATTTTATTAACGTGGTCATACAAGTAACTAGGATCGTTGCCCCAGTGGTTAACAAAAGTATCTCTGTAATTTACAATGGACTTTGCTAACAAATCAGGACGTTGCTGGAAACGTGCCATTACATAACTACGATGCAGTTTGCGAGATCCTAACAAAGCATCAAACAAAAACTCTCTATTATCATAGTTAAATTCGTATACGTGATTTAATCTATGATGGTGCATCATCCACCAAGGTCTATATATGAAGTTGGGATCAGACAGCTTTTTATATACACCGCCTACTGCTACTAGATAGTTTTTAATACCAGCAGGTTGTATACAATTCTCTAATATGTATTCTTGGCTGTGACACTCTACATCACTTAGAACTACGAGATCAAACTTACTGAAATCAAACTTGGTGTATTTTTCTCTATATGTATAACTATCTTTGACGTTAAATAGAGCAGGCATCATAGCAATTTTGTAAGGCTGTGATATTGCTTCATTGTAACTGTCAGTAAACTTCCAGTTTACATGATCTAAACCCAACCAGTCACCATAAACATCTATAGCACTAGATGGCGGCACTAGTGTGAATATTTTATGTGCAAATCTCTTTACCATTCTGTTACGTGATATGTATCCTGTAGTAACTCTTTATTGCATTTAGTTTTACACTCTAAGTTATCAAACTTAACAAAGTCTGTATGCCAAAAATCATCTAACAGTATTTGTTCTAATGTTCTGTTGTACAAGTTAAAACTATTTTGACTGCGCTCTATGAAGTCTTTGTTATGCTCGTATCTATTTGCTACCCAGCAACAAGGATAAAACTCTCCTCGACTGTTTAAGAATACACCCTTGTTACCTATGTAGCATAGTGCAGGATAACCTTTTAAGTTACGAGCTCGTTCTAAAAATACAGATTTCATATTAGGTAATTGTTTGGTCGTATACCTAGTAGTGGATCTTTGAAAACGTTGTGTTGCACTTACGTTGTCATCACTAGGACGTAAATCATCATTCTCATTGTCAAACTTTGTGCTTTTAGTCAATTGCCATGCATCAAAGTTGTACTCAAATGCTAACTGTTGTATACGTCTAAGTTGTTCTTGATTAAACTTAAACACTATAGACGCTAGTGTTCTGTAAGTTGTTGTGTTGTTCTCAGAAAATGTGTATATACCGTTAAGGATACTAGACCAGTCACAGTTTATCCTGTATTGTTCATTACTTTCCTGATCCCATCCGTCAATACTCCAGTGTATCTCATCGTTATGATCGAGTACACCAGCAAGCTCTTTCCACCATTCTGATTTTTTATAACTACCGTTAGTTATAATTAAAAACTGTACATTGGGGTTTGCCTGCTTGAACCAACGCACGATATCTATCATGTCGTTAGCATAGATAGGATCGCCGTCGTTACCACATAATGTTACACGTTTTACTTGACTCGCAATTTTTGTAGTAAACTGTTTCTCAAAGAAGTCTAGTTTTAATTGCCTGTTT